>Ga0209381_1001945_pt1 | contig 29059 bp, 29 predicted proteins | sample DewCreD2012metaG_FD_184111 | JGI IMG/M metagenome (GOLD analysis project Ga0209381, IMG submission 184111) | Hot spring sediment bacterial and archeal communities from British Columbia, Canada, to study Microbial Dark Matter (Phase II) - Dewar... ...
CTGCGCGCCGTGCCTCCCCGCGCCGTCGTCCAGGGCTTCCTCGACAAAGCCGGACGCAACGACGTCATCCGCATGGTCACTTTGTACGAGATGGGCCTCTACGGCATGACGCGGTTCCGTTCCACCAGCGGCTACGAGCAGCGCCGCCAGCAGGCTCTCGCCGAGGTCTCCAACCCGCGCCTCAAAGCCGCCGCCTCCGCCTCGGCCATCGTTCTGGTCGCCATCAAGCTCCAGCCGGGCGAATCCACTGACGGCGCCGTGTTCTTCGAAGTCCCTGAAAAGAAACTCGGCGAGGGCCGCCTCATCGCCACCATCGGCGAAGAAATCTTCGAATTCAGGCTCGGCGGCCTCGAGCACCCCGGCTCGTTGATCCGGCGGCCCTGAGACGCATTGGATTCGCCCGGGCGCGGCCCGCTATCCTGTTTCGTTGATCGACCTGCACACCCATTCGTCCCTCAGCGATGGAACCGACACCCCCGCGGAGCTGGTGCGCCGGGCGGCGGAACTCGGCCTCGAGGCGGTCTCCCTGACCGACCACGACACTCTGGAAGGGCTCGGCGAAGCCTCTGCCGAAAGCGCGCGCTGCGGCCTTCTCTTCGTGCCAGGCATCGAACTCAGCGCGCGCCGCGAGGACGAGCCCGACGAACTCCGACGCACCGTGCACATCCTCGGCTACTTCTTCTCGGAGCCCGGCGGCGCCTTCGACTCCTGGCTCCAAACGCTCGCTCTCCGCCGCCGCGCCCGCAATCGCGCCATGGCCGGGCGCCTCCAGCAGCTCGGCTACGATGTCCGCCTGGAAGAGGCCGAAGCCCTCGCCCGCCGCATCACTGCCCGCCCCCACTTCGCCGAAATCCTCGTCCGCAAGGGCTACTTTCCCACCGTCCGCGCCGCTATCGATGCGCTGCTCGCCGAGGGCTGCCCGGCTTACGTCGAGAAAGAAGACCCCTCGCCCGCCGAGTGCATCCGCCGCATCCGCGAGGCGGGCGGTGTGGCGTCGCTGGCGCATCCCCGCCGCCTCGGCAACGGCGACCCGGCTCGGGAAGACTCCATCCTGCGCGCTCTCATCGATGCCGGTCTGCAGGCAGTCGAGGTCTGGCATCCCGATCACGACCCGCGCGCTGTGTCCCGCTACACCCAGCTCGCGCGCAAATATGGCCTCGCCATGACCGGCGGCTCGGACTATCACGGCGCGCGCACGCCCGATCTGCGCCTTGGCGACGCCGGCGGCGCGCGCGTGAAGAGATCAGTTCTGGACGAGCTGCGCCGGCGCGCCGGCCGCTGACAGCTTCTCCAGCTTCCGCAGGTACGCCAGCGCCCGCACGCACCCCTGCGCCGGCGACCACGCAGCCGAAGTGATGAACCCGCACTCTTCTCCCCCGGAGAAAACCTTCTCTCCCGCCGCGGGCGGCGTCTGCGTCTCGATCCGGATCGGGTACAGCATCCGGTGCACCTGCCCCCGCGCGCGCACGCGCTCCACGATCTCCTGCCCCAGATAGCAGCCCTTGTTGAAGTGCACCGCGTGCAGCTGCCGCGTCTCGTGCACGATCTGCGATTCCGTGATGTCCTCGCCGTAGCGCGGCACCCCGTTCTCGATCCGCACCGTGCGCGCCTCTTCCGGTCCCGCCTCGGCGATCCCCGCCGCGCGCAACTCCCCGATGACAGCCTCCTTCTCACCCGCCGGCACGATCATGCGGAACCCGGGCTGCCCGGTGATGGAGGCGCGGATCACCAAGCCGCTTCGCGGCGCCTGTTCCGCCTGCGGTCCTTCAACGGCGATTTCGGCAGTCTGATCCGTGATGTCTTCCAGCGCGGCATCGTCGGCGATGATGTAGCGGTCCAGGTGCTCGAACACCTTGCGCCGCGTCTCCGGCTCCGTGTCCAGCAGCAGATGATCCTCTGCGCAGTAAATCCAGGCGTCGGCCAGAATCCTGCCCTGCGCATTCAGGAAGAACGCGTACACCGCTTCTCCCGGCTGCATTTGCTCGATGTGGTTCGTCGTCATTGCATGGAGCAGGCGCTTGCGGTCTTCGCCGGTGACGCGGATCCGCCCGCGCGCGGACACATCGATCCATGCTGCGGAATTTCTCAGTGCCTCGTACCCGCTCATCTCCGCCTCAACGCATGATGTTGCTGAGATACAGACCCATCCCCAGCGTCACTCCAGCGCTGATCAGCGCGCCCTTCCTCCACCGCTTCTCTTTTTCCTCCGCGCCGCCCCGCGCCAGCAGGAACACCATCGCCAGCGCGTGCAGCCCGATCAGCGCCTTGATCCCCGCCAGCGCGTGCCACCCCGGCGGCGGCGCCTGCATTCGCGTCGCGAAATTGTGCGCCCCCGTCAGCAGCAGCAGCAGCGCCACGGCAAGGCTCAGCCAGCGCCAGCGCCGCACACGGCTCGCCAGCAGCAGCCCGCTGATCACGATGGCCAGGGCCAGGTGAACGGAAAGAAGTGCGTCATTCATGGGGTCGGATTCAGCCTTTCAAGTTTATACTGATGTGGAAATGACCCACGAGATTCTTCCAACGGGCATGCTGCAGTGCAACTGCTCGGTCTTCGGCGACGAGACGAGCGGCGACGCCATCGTGGTGGACCCCGGCGACGGCACCGACCTCGACCGGCTTCTGGACCTGCTCAAAGAAAGGAAATACAAGGTCAAGGCCATCTTCATCACCCACGCCCACATCGACCACATCGGAGGCGCGGCGAAGCTCAAGCACCTCACCGGCGCGCCCGTTTTCATGCACGCCGACGACCAGGACCAGTACGACCACATCGGCCTTCAGGCTCAATGGCTCGGCATGCCCGCGCCCCCGCGCACCGAAGTGGACGTCAACCCGAAAGAAGGCGACACCCTCACTCTCGGCGGCGTCGTCATGCACGTGCTCCACACTCCCGGCCATACCCAGGGCAGCGTGGCCCTCTACATCCCGTCCGAAAAGCTCCTCGTCGGCGGCGACACCCTGTTCCGCGATTCCATCGGACGCACGGACCTGCCCGGCGGCGACGCAAAACAGATCCTGAAATCCATCCACACCAAGCTCCTCGTCCTGCCGGAGGACACCCGCGTCATCTGCGGCCACGGCGCGGAAACCACCATCGGACGCGAAAAAGAAATGAACCCTTTCCTGCAGGATTGAGCCCGCCTTGCGGTTCACCTGTTCGCGTAGTTCTTCTCGTAATATTGCAGGTATTCGCCCGATTTCACGCGTGAAACCCAGCCCGGATTTTCCCGGTACCAGCGGATCGTCCGCTCCAGCCCTTCCTCGAACGGCACCAGCGCGCGCCAGCCCGACGCCTGTTCGAGCTTCGCCGTCGTGATCGCATAGCGCCTGTCGTGCCCCGGTCTGTCGGTCACCGGCGTCATCAGGCTGTACGGCTTTCCCAGCGCTTCGAGAATCATCTCCACCACGCGCCGGTTCGGCAGCGCGCGCGAGCCGCCGATGTTGTAGATCTCCCCCGGCTCTCCCTTCTCGAGCGCCGCCCGCACCGCCCGGCAGTGATCGTCCACGTAAAGCCAGTCCCGCACCTGCATCCCGTCCCCGTAAATCGGAAGCGGTTTGTCTTCGATTGCGTTCGAAATCATCAGCGGAATCAGCTTCTCGGGAAACTGATAAGGCCCGTAATTATTCGACGCCCGCGTGACGATCACCGGCAGGCGGAACGTCGTCCAGTAGGACAAAGCCAGCAGGTCCGACCCCGCCTTCGAGGCCGAATACGGACTCGATGGCCGCAGCGGCCATGTCTCGTCCGCCTCCTCCGGCTCGGGAATCGAGCCGTACACTTCGTCCGTCGAAACGTGCAGGAACCGCCCGACGCCCGCCGCCCGCGCCGCCTCCAGCAGCGAGAACGTCCCGCGGACGTTCGTCTCGACAAACGCCTCCGGCCCCAGGATCGACCGGTCCACGTGCGACTCCGCGGCGAAGTGCACGATCGAATCGACCCTCTCCTCTTCCAGCAGGCGCCGCACCAGCGCCGTGTCCCGGATGTCGCCGTGCACGAAGCGGTGCCTCGGGTCGCCCTCCACTTCGGCCAGGTTTTCCAGATTCCCTGCGTAGGTCAGCTTGTCGAGGTTCACCACCCGCTCAGCCCAGTCCTCTCGCAGCGCGAGGCGCACGAACGCGGAGCCGATGAATCCCGCCCCGCCCGTCACCAGCCATCTCATTTGTGTTGCAGCTCCCAGTCGTAGGCGATCCCCGCCTCGTTGTACGCGATGCGCCCTTCATCCGACGGATCGTAGAACCGGTCCGTCAGGTACACCAGCATCGCCGGCTCCGTGCCGATCACCTTGTACCCATGCCCCACCCCCGGCGGAATCAGGATCTGCCAGGGGCGAAGCACGCCCGCGTACACCGTGTTCTTCCGCCCGAACGTCGGCGACTCCGGCCGCAGGTCCACCAGCGCCACCTGGAACATCCCCTTCACTACGGTCCAGAAGTCCGTCTGTTTCCGGTGGAAGTGAAATGCCTTGATGGCCCCCGGATAGGACAGCGCCACGCTCACCTGCGTCGTTTCCGGCGGAAATCCCGCCGGCAGCCCGCGTCCGATCCGCGCCACCTCCAGGAAATACCCCCGGTCATCGGCCCACAGCGGGACAGGAGCGATCCTCACGCCCTCGATCAGGTCCGCCGAATCAGGCGATGCGATCACTTTGCCGATGCCCGGCTCGCATTGCGGCACGCGGATCTCCGCCGCTGCGCTCGCGCTCATTCCTGCGCTCCCTCCTTCTTCCGCGTCTGCGCCACCAGGTTGCCCGCCCGCAGCAGGGAATCGAATGTTCCGGCGTCCGTCCACCAGCCGTCGAGAAACGCAAACGACAGCGCGGCCTCGCGGATGTAGGCGTTGTTCACGTCCGTGATCTCCAGCTCGCCGCGGGCGCTCGGCTCCAGCGTGCGGATCTTGTCGAACACCGTGGCGTCGTACATGTAAATCCCGGTCACCGCGTAATTCGTCTTCGGCGTCTTCGGTTTTTCCTCGATCCGCACGACGTGGCCCTTGTGGATCTCGGCCACGCCGAACCTTTCAGGATCCGGCACTTCCTTCAGCAGAATCTTCGCCCCTTTCTCCTGATGCCGGAAATCTTCCACCGCGTCCCGGATGCTTTTTTCGATGATGTTGTCCCCGAGAATCACGCAGATTTTCCCGTTGTCGGCGAAATGTTCCGCCAGCGAGAGCGCGTCGGCGATGCCCCCTTCGCCCTCCTGGTACGTATAGTTCAGGCTGGTCAGCCCGAACTGCCGCCCGTTGCCCAGAAGCTGCAGGAAATCCCCTGCATAATTTCCGCCCGTCACGATCAGAATGTCCCGGATGCCCGCGTCCACCAGCGTCTGGATCGGATAGTAAATCATCGGCTGATCGTACACGGGCAGCAGGTGTTTGTTCGTGATTTTCGTCAGGGGATAGAGCCGCGTGCCCTTGCCTCCAGCCAGAATAACGCCTTTCATCCATGCCTCCCGGGGCGGCGCCGCGCGTGGGCGCAACATCCCATATGATACACTGGCGGCGCCGTGAAGCCCTTCGATTGGAACGCCGTCCCTGCCGAGCAGCTCAATGAAAAGATGCGCCGCCAGATGGTGCACACCCAGCGGCTGACTCTCGCGCGGCTCGAGATGAAAGCCGGCTGCACCGTGCCCGTCCACTCCCACGAAAACGAACAGGTCTCCATGGTGCTCTCCGGGCGCCTCCGCTTCCTTCTGGACAGCGGCGCGGAAGAGGTCGGCCCCGGCCAGGTCATGCGCCTCGCCCCCAACGAGCCGCATGGCGTGGAAGTGCTCGAGGACAGCATCGTGCTCGACCTGTTCAGCCCGCCCCGCGAAGACTGGATCCGCGGCGACGACGCCTACCTACGCCGCGGCTGACCCCTCCCGCAGAGCCTGCACCAGCGCGCTCCGCGCCACGGTCGCCTGCTCGCCCCGCGCCATGTCCTTCAGCGAAACCTCGCCCCGCGCGATCTCGTCGTCCCCTACGATCACCGCGAACCGCGCCCCCGCCTTGTTGGCCAGCTCCATCGCACGCTTCACCTTCGCATCCGCCGACAGCTCCACGGAAAAGCCCGCCCCGCGCAGCTCACGCGCCAGCAGCGCGCACTCTTTCAGCGCCGCCTGCCCGATCGGGATCAGGAACACGTCCAGCCGCGCCAGATCTTCTGCGGAAATCCGTTCCTCGATGGCCAGCACCAGCCGGTCCTCGCCGATCGAAAACCCGATGCCCGGCGCCGGCGCCCGCGACCCCAGCGCCTCCGCCAGCCCGTCGTAGCGCCCCCCGCCCAGAATCGAGTTCTGCGCCCCCAGCGCCCCGTGCGTCACCTCGAACGTCGTCCGCGTGTAATAGTCCAGCCCCCGCACCAGCCGCGCCCGGATCTCGTACTCGATCCCCCGCGCCGCCAGCAGCTCCTGCACCGTCTCGAAGTGCTTCCGGCACGCCTCGCACAGGTGTTCGAGAATCGACGGCAGCGAGTCGATCGTGTTCTGGTCCTCCGGAACCTTGCAGTCCAGCACCCTCAGCGGATTCGTCTCCGAGCGCCGCTGGCAATCCTGGCACAGCTGCCCGCGCACTGCCGCGAGCCGCTCCCGCAGCTGCTCCACGAACCCCGGGCGGCACGCCGGGCACCCCACGCTGTTCAGCAGCAGGTGCGCGCGCTCGACGCCGCAGCGCGCCAGCACGTCCAGCGCCAGCTCGATGACCTCGGCGTCCACCACCGGAGACTCCGAGCCGATGCACTCCGCCCCGATCTGCGAAAACTGCCGGTAACGCCCCTTCTGCGGCCGCTCCCGCCGGAACATCGGGCCGATGTAGTACAGCTTCTTCAGCCCCGGCACCTGATTCAGCCGGTGCTCGATCCACGCGCGGATCACGCTCGCCGTGTTCTCCGGACGCAGCGTCAGCGACGTGCCGTCTCGGTCCGTCCACGTGTACATCTCTTTCGAGACGATGTCGGTGTCCTCGCCCACGCCGCGCGCAAACAGCGCCGTCTCCTCGAAGATCGGCGTGCGGATCTCCTGGTAGTGATAGGTCCGGAACACCTCGCGCGCCTGCGCTTCCACGTAATTCCACAGCGCCGACTGCGGCGGCAGGATGTCGCGCGTGCCGCGGATCGCCCGGATCATGTCAGTGCGCCGCCTCGTCCCGGTAGTCCTGCCGGTAGCGGATGTAGCGCTGCGCGTTCTCGCGGAACCGCTGCTTCTCCTCTTCCGTCACCTGCCTCCGCACCTTCGCCGGCACGCCCATCACCATGGACTCGGGAGGAATCTCCATCCCCTCAGGCACCAGCGAGCCGGCGGCGATCACCGAGCCGCGCCCCACGCGCGCCCCGTTCAGCACGATCGCCCCGATGCCCACCAGCACGTCGTCTTCAATCACGCAGCCGTGCAGGCACGCCATATGGCCCACGGTCACCCGCGCGCCCAGGATCACCGGATACTTGTCCAGTTCTCCGTGCAGCACGCTGCCGTCCTGGATGTTGGTCTCCTCGCCGATCTCGATGCGGTTCACGTCGCCCCGCAGCACGGCGCCGGGCCACACGCTGGCCCGCTCGCCCAGCGTCACGTCGCCGATCACGGTCGCCGCCTGGTCCACGTACGCCGTCGGCGCAATCTTCGGGTAGATGCCTCGGTACGGTCGAATCATACGGATGTGCCGGAAACCTCCATCGTATCATTGAGGGTATGCTGAGCCGGTCTGTCCTTGCCCTGTCGCTGGCAGCCTTCGCCGCAAGCGCCCAGAAAGCTCCTTTCACCGCCGAGGCCATGATGAAGATCAAACGCATCGGCGATCCCTCCGTGGCGCCCAATGGCTCGGCCGTCGCTTACACCGTCGGCGAGCCGGATCTCGAAAAGAACACCGTCGACCGCCAGATCTGGATCAGCCCCCTCGCCGGCGGTCCTGCCCGCAAAGCCACCTCCGAAGGCCGCAACTGGGGCGCCCGCTTCAGCCCGGACTCGAAACAGATCGCCTTCATCTCCACCCGCAGCGGCTCCGCTCAGGTCTGGGTGATGGACGCGCTCGGCGAAAATCCCCGTCAGATCACGAACCTTCCCACCGAAGCCGACGGCGTCATCTGGAGCGGCGACGGCAGAACGCTCGTCTTCACCAGCGAGGTTTACCCCGAGTGCAACGCCGACGACGCATGCAACAAGAAGCGCATGGAGGAGGATGCGAAGAATCCCGTCAAAGCCCGCGTCTACGACCGGCTGCTCTACCGCCACTGGAACCAGTGGAAGGGAAAGCGCGTGCGCCATCTCATGGCCGTGCCCGCAGAGGGCGGCAAGGTGCGCGACCTCACCCCAGGCGCGCGCTACGACGTTCCTCCCTTCTCGCTCAGCGGCGGCGGCGATTACGCCGTCTCTCCTGACGGCAAGGAAGTCTGCTACGCCGCCAACTTCGACGAAGACCAGGCGCTCAGCACCAACTGGGAACTTTACGTCATTCCAATCGAGGGTCCAGGCGAAAGCCGCGAAGCCGTCAGGATCTCGAACAGCCCTGGCGCGGACGCCAGCCCGCAGTACTCGCCTGACGGCCGCTGGCTGGCCTGGCGCATGCAGGTCCGCCCCGGATACGAAAGCGACCGCTGGCGCCTCGTCGTGCTCGAGCGCGAAACCGGCCAGCTCACGGTGCTCACCGAAAACCTCGACCGCCACGTCACCGGCTTCACCTGGCACCCGGATTCGAAGCGTATCGCTTTTACCGTCGAAGACCGCGGCCGCCAGCAGGCGCATCTGATTCCCGTCACCGGCGGCGGCTCGCGAGTCATCACCCAGGGCGCAATGCACGTCGGCGACCTGCAGTTCACCGCCGACGGCCGCACGCTGGTCTACAGCGAGATGAGCGGCGCCCGTCCGCCCGAGCTTTACCGCGCTGCCAGCGCGGGCGGAGCCCCTGCGCCCATCACGCGGCTGAACGATGCGGTCCTCGAGGCCCACGACCTGCGGCCGCTGGAAGACTTCACCGTCACCGGCGCCGAAGGCGCCTCCGTCCACAGCTTCCTCCTGAAACCGCCCGCTTTTGATTCAAACAAAAAATACCCGGTCCTGTTTCTGATCCACGGCGGCCCCCAGGGCGCCTGGGGCGAAACCTTCAGCTTCCGCTGGAACCCGCAGGTCTTCGCCTCCGCTGGCTTCGTCGTCGTCATGCCCAACCCCCGCGGCTCCACCGGCTACGGCACGAAGTTCACCGACGAAATCAACGGCGACTGGGGCGGCAGGGTCTACGAAGACATCCTCGCCGTCGTCCAGTACGTCGAGAAGCTCCCCTACGCCGACCCGAAGCGGTTCGCCGCAGCCGGCGGCAGCTACGGGGGCTACATGGTCAACTGGATTCTCGGCCACACCGACAGGTTCTGCGCCCTCGTCTCCCACGCCGGCGTCTACGACCTCTACAGCATGGGCGGCGAGACCGAAGAGCTCTGGTTCACCACCTGGGAGTTCCGCGGCCACCCCTGGGAAAACCCCGAAATGTACGACCGCTGGTCGCCCTCCCGCTACGCGGCCAACTTCAGAACGCCCACGCTCGTCATTCACGGCGAGCTCGACTACCGCGTGCCCTACGGCCAGGGTCTGCAGCTGTTCACGGCGCTGCAGGCGAAGAAGGTCCCCTCGAAACTCGTGCTCTTCCCTGACGAGGGCCACTGGATCCTCAAACCCCAGAACTCGCTCTTCTGGTACCGCACGTTCCTCGATTGGGTCACCGGGTGGACCAGCAAGCCCTGACCGCCGCCGTCACTCGTCCAGACGCTTCAGCACCTCGACAAGCACCCGCCCCGCCACCTCGAACGAGTCCGGGCTCAGCTTGTCCAGCGTGTCTTCTTTCGTGTGCCACCACGAGTGGTCCGGCCCGTAATCGAAGTCGATCAGGTTCGCCGCCCGCACGCCCAGCCGCAGAAACGGCACATGGTCGTCCTCGATCGCAAGCGCCGGCCCGCTGAAATGCTGCGACAGCCCGAGCTGCCGCGCCACGCTCCAGATCAGCCGCATCAGCGAGTCCGACGAGTACTGCTCGCGCAGAATCCGCAGGTCCCGGTCGCCGATCATGTCCACGTTGATCAGCGCCGTCAGCGTCGACAGCGTCCGGTCCTTCTGCCACTGCGCAGCCAGCCGCCGCGACCCGTACAGGCTGTCCTCGGCCGTCCACTCCCGCACCGCCTCCTCGCCGTCGAAAAACACCAGATACACGGTGTTCTTCAGCCGCACGTCTTTCAGCGCGCGGGCCATCTCCAGCAGAAATCCCGCCGAAGAGCCCCCGTCATTGGCCCCCACGAAGGGGAAAGCGAAAATCTTCGTATCGTAATGGCCCGTGATCGCAACGGCCTTGCCCGAAGTGCCAGCACGCATCGCGATGATGTTTTTCATCGCCATCGGCCCTGCCGGCGTGCGCGCCGTGAAGTCGTCCTCCCGCACCTGCCAGCCCTGCTCCTTCAGGTGCTTCACGATGTAGGCCTGCGCCTTCTTCATCCCCGCCGAGCCAGGCGGGCGCGGGCCGAACGAAACCAGCATGCGCGTGTGCTCGAGTGCGTTGCGGCCGCTGAATTGGGCGAAGGCGGGCGTCATCAGGGCCATCAGGCAGGCCGCCGTCAGTTTCTGCGGGCGAGGCATCTATAGCCCAGTGTAAAGTCCCGGCGGCCGTCCAGCGGATCCAGCAGCGCCGCCAGCAGCGCCAGTGGCCCGAACACCGGCAGCAGCCACGGCAGCATCTGGCAGGCGTTCAGCAGCCGCCGCGAGATCACCAGAAACAGCCCGCCCGCCGGCTCGATCTCCTCCACCGCGAACCCCGCCCGCGCCAGCAGATACTCCAGCCCGTGCCGCGTGTAGCGGTAATAGTCGTGCGGCGCCTGGTGCACTTCCCACTCCTGCGGCGCCACCAGCAGCAGCGCCGCGCCCCGCCGCATCACCCGCGCCAGCTCCTCGAGCGCCTCAGCCGGTCTGGGCAGGTGTTCCAGCGTCACGACGTGCAGCGCCGCGTCGAACCGCCCGTCGGCGAACGGGAGCTGTTCGAGGTCCGCGATCGCATGCAGCCGCCGGTAGTCCCACCCCGGATCGCCGATCGCCAGGTCCACGCCCACGTAGCGCGCGTGCGCGAACAGGTGCGCGTACTGCGTCTCGCCCGCCCCGGCGTCCAGAAGCAGCGCGCCGGACGGGAGCGACCGCGCGAACGCAGAAACAGAATCCTCGATAAACGTTTCAAACGTAAACACCCGCCTCCGCAGCCACGCCGGCAGGCGGCGCCGCGCTTCCGCGTACCTCATGGCTTGCGCCGCGCCTCGATCATTACCGTCGATCCCGCGCGGCAGGCGGCTTCCAGCACGGTGAACGGAACCGACGCGAGCGCCAGCAGGAAGTACAGCGCGTCTTTCAGCAGCCGCGCCCGCGGCGAAGAATCCGCCCGCCGCACCCGCCGCCCCATCGGATCCAGCCCCGGCGCCAGCGTCGAAGCCAGCCCCGCCGGATTGTCCCGCAGCGAAAAATGCTTCCGCCGCACGATCTCGAAACCCGCCGCGTCCAGCAGCGTCTCCAGATCCGATTCGCGGAAATCGATCAGGTGCCGCGGCACGTCCAGCCCGTTCCACGCAGCGCCGAACAGCAGAAACTGCCAGCAGCCCGCGTTCGGCACCTGGATCACGAGCCGTCCTTCAGGAATCAGCAGCTCCCGCGCCGCGTCCAGATACGCCGTCGGATCGTAGAGATGCTCCAGCACATGGAACATCGTGATCAGCCCGAACGACGCCGGGCGGAACGGCGCCCGCGTCAGCGCGCCGCATGCCACCGGAACGCCGTTGCTCGACCAGGCTACGCTCGCCGCATCCAGCGAAAAGTCCAGTCCGAACGCCCGGTGCTCCGGCAGGTGCAGCTCCCGCAGAAACAGCCCGCCGCCGCAGCCCACGTCCAGCACCAGCGAGTCGGGCGGCAGCTCGCGCAGCGCCCGCCGCGCAAACCGCACGTGGTCCTGGATGGCCAGCCTCCGCCACGCCTCCGCCAGCGAGTCCGCCGCCGATGCCGCCGGATCGAACCAGTAATCCGGCGGGTAGTACTGATGCAGCTTCTGCGGTTCCGGCCACGGCATCAACCGGATCAGCCGGCACTGGCGGCACTCGACGATCAGGAACTCGTCTTCCGTGGTCGCGAACAGTCGGTCCGTCGCGCTGAACAGCGTGCGGAAGTTCGCTTCGCCGCACGCAGGGCAGGCGTCGCGCACAGGCGCGCTCGCCGGGCGCGGCTGCGCGGCGGCGGCATCCTCTCTGGACACGGGCGTCACGGGCTGGTCAGGGGGTGTTTCCAATCGCAAGTCTCAGCCATCAGTGTACCCGCCGCGGCCCTTCTCCTGCGCCCCGCCGCGCTCGGGCTACACTGGAAGTTCTCCGCATGCAGACTGAAGCCGTTCCTGTTGCGCGCTGGCGCGTCCACCGCCGCATGTACGACTGGATGATGCACTGGGCCCGCAGCCCGCACAGCCAGGCGGCCCTCTTCCTGCTCGCTTTCGCCGAGTCCAGCGTCTTCCCCATCCCCCCGGACGCCCTGCTCATCGCCCTCGTGCTCGGCGCGCCGGGCCGCTGGCTCGCGCTGGCCGGAGTCTGCACCATCGGCAGCGTCCTCGGCGGCGTCGCCGGCTACGGCATCGGCCGCTTCCTCATGGATGCTATCGGCCTGCGTGTCATCGAGTTCTATCACGCGCAGAAGTATTACGAGCAGGTGCTGCTCTGGTACCGCCAGTATGACTTCTGGATCGTCTTCACCGCCGCCTTCACGCCCATCCCGTACAAGGTCTTCACCATCGCCTCCGGCGCGTTTCACATGAACATCTGGGGCTTTGCGGCGGTCTCGCTCGTGGGACGCGGCGCGCGCTTCTTTCTCGTCGCAGGCATGCTCCGCCTCTTCGGCGAACCGGTCCGCCGCTTCATCGACAGGTACTTCGACTGGCTGGCCCTCGCCTTCGTGATCCTGCTGGCCGGCGGGTTCGCGCTCCTGCGTTACGCGCGCTGACCGCCCGGCGCCGCCACCTGCTCGCTCAGCTCGCCCAGCCGGATTCGGTACTGCCACAGCAGCCGCCGCACCTCGGCGTTCCCCAGCCGCCGCAGCGGACCCAGCGCGCGGCGCTTCCTCCACGTCCGCGGCAGCATCTCTAGCGCTTCCAGATCCCCTTTGAGCACCGCCAGAAACGCCCGCAGCTTGCCCCCCAGCCCGGGAATCCGCCCCGCCTCTCCCCTGCCTCGCAGCGCCGCCCACGCCCCAGCCCCGATCCGCAGCGCGAAAAACAGCGGATTCAGCAACAACAGATCCGGAGGAAAATGTTTCACCGCCAGCAGCACCCGGTTGCGCTCGATCAGCTCCAGCCGCCGCGGGCTCAGCACGCCCAGCGTCGCGCCCCGGTGGTGCCGCACCACCGCCTGCGGCATGTACAGGCAACGCCACCCCGCAATGCGCGCCCGCAGCCCCAGCTCGGCGTCATCCCCATAGGCGAACAGGTCCTCGTCGAACAGCCCGATGTCATCGAGCATCGCCCTCCGGTACATGCACGCGCAGCCGTCCGGCCACAGCGCTTCTTCCATCTGATCGTACTGCCCGCGGTCCCGCTCGCCCGTGCCGCGCCCGCGGTTCTGCCCGTCCAGCCAGATCAGATGCCCCGCTTTGTCGATGATCCGCGGGTCTTCGTAGACCAGAATCTTGGACGCCGCCATTCCCACGCGCGGATCTTCGAACGCGGAGTGCAGGTGCGCCAGCCAGCCGGGTTCAGCCTCGGCATCGTTGTTCAGCAGAGCCACGAACGGCGCCGCCGACGCCCGGATGCCCTGGTTGTTCGCGGCGCAGAACCCCAGATTCTCCGTGTTGCGCAGCAGCCGCACCGGAAACGGCGCCATTGCGGCGAACGCCTCCACTGCTTCCACGGAACCGTCGCCCGAACCGTTGTCCACCACCACGGCTTCGAACGGCACGCCCTGCGGCTGCAGCAGCGAGCGCAGGCACGCCTCCAGCAGCGCCGCGCGGTTGTAGTTGACGATGATGACCGAGACGAGCGGCTCCGGCATGGCCCTCCCGTATGGTAACGGGCCGGCCTACTTCAGCGGCGTTCCCGGCGGCGGAAACCGCCGCGCCGCGTCGTCCAGCACCAGCACCCAGTCGCTGCCGAATCCCTCCGACGGGCAGCGGAACTCCAGCGGCCGCGTCGAATCGTGCTCGCCCGCTTCATACGCCGCCCCCGAACGCGGGTTGAACCACCACGCCCGCGCCCGCGCAAACGGCAGCGGCTGAAGCTGGATCGTACGCCCCTGCGCGCTATAGACAAAAACGTACCCGTCCCCCCGCGTCGCCGCGATGGAATCGGCTCCGCTCAGGGCTTCCCGCAACAGCGCCTGATCCGGCACGCGCGACAGGAACGGCCGCGACTCGATCAGCGCCTTCAGGTGCCGCATCTGCCCCGCGCCCGGCCGCTCGATCGCCTGACGCCATTCCATCAGCGGGCCGTTGATGGGCTTGCGCCCCGCCGCATGCATCTGCCACACCGCATGGTTGCCGTAGGTGTGGCCGAACGCGCCCGCGAACACGTCCCAGTAGGCGTACTGCCGCACGTGCGCGTCGAACGAGTAGCCCAGCTCCTTCGCCCGGAACGCCAGCGGATGGTCCTCGTACAGCGGCTCGCCGTCCAGCACCGGCTTCACCGGCGTGCGGGCGTAATCCTGCGCAATATGCAGAAACGGCTGCCGTGTTCCCGGAACTCCGTGCCCGTTCTGCTGCATGTTGAACGAAAGCCAGGCGTCATGATGAAACCACGCCGAGGATTTTGCGCCGCCTTGCGGATGGTAGGTCATCAGCACGGCCGCATAATCTTCTCGTCCGAGCACACCCAGAGCGATGCCCCGCGCCATCGACCGCCAGATGGCCTCCAGGCCGTCCGCCGGCCGGTCGCCTCCAAGGACCCAGATGATTCCTTTCGTTTTATACCGCTCTCCCAGCCATTTCCCGTAAATTTCCGCGTTTTCCGGCGTAAAGATCGGCGTGTCTTTCACCCAGCGGCCCCAGGTGGGCAGCATCGCCACGTAAATTCCGCGCGCGTTGGCGGCATCCACGATGAAATCGACGTGGTCCCAGTAGTCGTATTCGCCCTTCTTTTTCGGATCAGCCCCGGGCGTGACGGCCGGCCGCGCCGGGTCGCGGTCTTGGAGCGGCAGCATCCCGTAAGGGTTCGGATCCGTGATCCCGTCCAGCTCCGCCAGCGCCACCGCCTGCACGACGTTGTAGCCCTGCCGCGCCCGCGTGTCCAGATAATGCAACGCCTCTTCGCGGTTCAGCCGGTGGAACAGCTCCCACGCCGTGTCGGCAAGCCAGAAAAACGGCCGTCCATCGGCAGTCACCAGAAAACGGCCGTTCTCGCTCACTTTCAGAGGCGGCAGGCGCCGCGGCTGCGCCAGCAGCATTCCCGCGGCGCACAGCACGAGAAGAACGCATCGGATCGGCATCATGACGCCCTACAGCATATCTGTCCGGGCGTTCGCCCGCCACAGCAGCCGCGGCGCGGCTGCCAGCCTGCGGAAGAGAGATTCCAGTTCGATATCTCCTCTCCTCGTACGCCACAAATGCGCCCGGCAGCGGCAGTCGGAAGAACCGAACCGGGCCACGGGACAATCGCATGCTCCCTCGCGCGCCAGCGCGCTGGCCCACTCGCACTCCAGCCTCTGCACCCCAGTGCGGATCCACACTTCCTGCACGCGGACCCGCCGCAGCAGATGGTCGATGTGCCAGTGCAGCCGCCCTGCTCCTTCCACGTGCCGCCGCACGCGGGCGCGCAAGCCCCCCGGCCCGAGCGCGCTCCCGCAGTAGACGTAGACGCCCTCGGGGAAAAGCTGCCAGCCCAGCGCGCCAACACGCAGACGCAGGGCCGGCTGCACTGTCATCACCAGCAGATACGAGCCAGGACAGGCCGGCCAGTCCGCGGCGGATGCGGAAATCTCCCGCCGTTGCACACGCAATATCATGGCAGCATGCGGCTCGCGACGGGAATGCTCGCCCTGGTGTGCGCCGCCGCTGCGGGCGGCACGCGCGGCACGGTCCGTGACGCAGCCGGAGGCGAGCGGCTCCAGCGCGTCAGAGTGACGCTGGACTGCGCCGGCGCCTCCGAGACGGCCACCACCGGCCCGGACGGGCGCTTCGAGTTCCGCGAACCCGCGCGCCCCGGCTGCACCGTGCTCGCCCAGCTCGTCGGCTACCGGCCTGTCCGCGTAGAGCTCGCCGGCGACAGCGAGATCGAGATCGCACTGACCCCCGACACCCTCAGCCGCCGCGAAAGCGTTGAAGTCCGCGAGGACGCCTTCGCCGTGCAGTCCGAATCGAGCCCCAGCGAGCGTGTCATCAGCGGCCTCGAAATGAAGACGCTGGCCGGCGTGCTCGTCGACGATCCGCTGCGCGCCGTGCAGGCGCTGCCAGGCGTCGCCTCGTCGAAAGACTACATCGCGCAGTTCAGCCTGCGCGGCGCGGCCTTCGAACGCACCGGCGTCTGGCTCGACGGCATCCTCCTCCGCAGCCCCTTCCACACCGTCCAGAGCCAGGAAAAAACCGGCTCGATGTCGGTGATCAACGCCGACCTCGTGGAAGAGGTGGCCCTCCACGCAGGCGCGCCGCCGGTCTCGTATTACGACCGCACGGCCGGCGCCGTCGACATGCGGCTGCGCGATGGAAGCCGGGTCGGCCCGACCATCCGCCTCAACTCCGGAGTCGCCAGCACCGGCGTCATTCTGGAAGGCCCTGTGGGAAAGCAGCGGCGGGGCTCGTGGCTCGCCGCCGCCCGCAAGAGTTACCTGCAATATCTGTTGCGCCGCAGCACGGCCGATGACTGGCTCGCGTTCGGATTCCTCGACACCGAGGGGCGCTTCACTTACGACCTCACTTCCTCGCAGCAGGTCACACTTTCCGTGCTCGACGGCCGCTCCGATCTCGACCGCACGCATGTGCGCGACCGCCTCGGCCTCAACGCCATCATGAACGGCCAGTACCACGTCACCGTGGCCGGCGCCTCCTGGCGCTGGGCCCCTTCCTCGAAAGCTCTCATGACCCAGCGCCTCGCCTGGATGCGCGAGCGCGCCTGCAACATCAACAATCTGGAACTCGAACTGAACCGCATGGGCTACGCCGAGTGGGCATGGAACGGAAGCCTGTCCTGGAACTGGAATCCCCGCGCGCCGCTGGAAGCAGGCGGCGCGCTCCGGCGGCTTCACGACGACGGCTTCACCGCACGCTACCAGTTCAACCCGCTCGCCCTGCGGCGCAGGGACGACTGGCGCGGCACGGCCCTGCGCGGCGGCGCCTTCGTCCATCAGGGCTGGACTTCCGGTCCGCTGACGCTGGGCGCCGGAGCGCGCTTCGACAACGACAGCCAGTCAGGTCCGGCCGCCGTGTCGCCGCACGCCTCCGCCGCCGCACGCCTCGGCAGCCGCCTGCGCCTCCAGGCCGCCTGGAGCCAGGCCGTGCAGTACCCATCGCTGATGGCCCGCCTCGTCGCCAGCATGGGCAACCGGCATCTGGCGCCCGAGCGCGCCAGCCACGCCGTCGCCGGCGTCGAATACAGGATCGATGAACGCACGCGCCTGCGCGTGGAAACCTTTTACCGCGCCGAACGCGACCTGATCGCACAACCCCTCATCGAACCGCGCCTGCTCGCCAGCGGCGCGATTTTCGTCCCGCCGGAATTTCCGCTTTTTCTGAATTCGGTGCGCGGCACGGCGCGCGGAGCCGAGTTTTTCCTGCAGCGCCGCTCCGCCAACCGCCTCTCCGGCTGGATCTCCTACGGATGGGTGAAAACCCGGATGCGGGACGCCGTGACGGGCGCCGTCTATCCGGCGGACAGCGAGCAGCGCCACACGCTGACGCTGTTCGGAAGCTGGAGGCTGACTCCTTCCGTCCACGCCAGCGCCCGCTACGGCTATGGAAGCAATTTTCCGATTCCCGGCTTTTTGCGCTGGGAAAACGGCCGCTATTTTCTCAGCAATGAAAGAAATTCGTTGCGATTGCCGGCTTATCACCGTCTGGATTTCCGCATCAACAAGTCTTTCCACATCGAAGCCGGCCGGGGCTGGACCTGGCGGGGCACGCTCTACGCCGAAGTGATGAACGTCGCCAACCGGCACAACACCACCTTCGACGCGTTCAACGGCTTCAACGCCCGCACCGGCGAAGCGCGGATCGGCTTCCTCAAACTGTTCCCCATCGTCCCCGCCGCCGGCCTGATGCTCGAGTGGGAACGCGGGCTACGCGCCCGCTGACCCGCCCAGCGCGCGTCGCACCGCGGCGGCCAGCGCCTCGGCCGAAAACGGCTTGGCCAGGACCGGCACCCCGTGCAGGTCCGGCGGGTGGCGGCTCAATTCCTCCGAATAGCCCGTGAACAGCAGCGCCCGCAGCGACGGATCCACCCGCCGCAACTGCCGGACCAGCTCGATGCCGTCCATCTCCGGCATCGAGACGTCCGTCACCACCAGATGGAAAGGAGGATCGGCCGATGCGAACATCTCCAGCGCCCGCGCCGCCGAGGGCGCATCGGCTACTTCGTAGCCGAAGTGCTCCAGCAGCTGCCGCGTCAGCAGCCGAACCGCGTTGTCATCTTCCACCAGAAGAATCCGCGCCGGTCCCTCCTCTTCCAGCCCGCCGCCGGCGGCGGCCGCTGCGCTGACGGCCGCAGGCAGATCCACTTCGAACGTTGCGCCCGCGCCAGGGGCCGACTCCACCCGGATGGCGCCCCCGCAGGATTTCACGATGCCGTATACGGACGTCAGTCCGAGCCCGGTGCCCCGTCCCGGCTCCTTCGTCGTGAAAAAGGGCTCGAAGATGCGTGCGCGCGTCGCCTCGTCCATCCCGTGCCCTTCGTCCCGGACGGACAGCCTCACATACCGGCCCGGCGCCAGCCCCTGGCGCTTCGCCTCCTCCGCATCCTCGATCGTCACCCCCCGCGTCCGGATCTCGATGATTCCGCCCTCGGGCATCGCATCCCGCGCGTTGACGATCAGGTTCATCAGGATCTGCTCGGCCTGGGAACGGTCCGCCAGCACCGGCGGCAGCGCCGGATCCAGATCCCGGACAATGCGGATCCGGGCCCCGAGAATTTTCTCCACGACGGAGACCAGAGATTCGATCACCGCGTTCAGATCGAACGGGAACGGACTGGCGGCCTGCCGCCGGCTGAACATCAGCAGCTGCGACACCAGCTGCGACGCCCGGTCCGACGCGCGGCGGATCGCCTCGGCGGCGCGCGCCAGATCTCCGGGATCCGCGTCAGGCCGCGACAGCACGGCCGCGTGGCCGGCGATCACCGTCAGCAGATTGTTGAAATCGTGCGCCACCCCGGAGGACAGCAGGCCGATCGCCTCCATCCGCGCCGCCTGCCGCAGGTGCTCCTCCAGCCGCCGCTGCTCTGTGATGTCCACGGCGAATGCGCCCACCAGCAGCTCTTCGCCGGACGGCACGGGAAACCGCCGCACCAGGAACGTCCTGTCTTCGCCGCGGATGCGGATCGTCATCACCCGCTCCGCCATCGGCTCGCCGGCCAGGATCCGGGCATGATCCTCGTCCGCCAGCCTGACAACATTCGGCTCAAAAAATGTTCTGGGCGTCCGGCCCGCCCATTCCACCCCGCGGGCCAGCTTCTCGATCCAGTAGCGGTTGGCGTAGACGTAGCGCCCCTGCCGGTCCCTCAGGAAGGCCGCTACCGGAAGGTTGTCCATGAAAGCCGCAAAGCGGCGCTCGCTCGCTTCCACCGCCCGCCGCGACGCCTCCATCGCCTCCAGACGCCGCCGCAGCACGGCGTACAGCAGCAGCGTCGTCACCGCGACGAAGCCCAGGCCCTTGTACTGGCTCGCCCGCGCCAGCACCGCCGCGTCCGGAAACAGCCGCGCCGCCGCCGCGTCCGACAGGATGATCCACAGCCCCGCCAGCACGAAGTATGCGGCGGCGATCTGAAATGCGCTCGACTTCGCCAGTTGGACGATGCGCCGCCGCATGGTCGGAACAGGCCGCCGCACCGGCCTCTACAGTTGCGGCAGCGCCACAATGACACCGGCCAGAATGAGCGACGCCGCGGGCAGCAGCAGCAGCGCCTTCTTCAGACGCTTTGGATCTTCGCCCGCGATGCCCCCAATGATCGGAGAGCTGACGACCAGGCCGAGCCACCCGCACGTGGAAGCGATGCCCGTGGCCGTCGCGTCCAGGCCCTGCGGCTTGAACGCCGTTCCCACCAGCCCCAGCGCCGTCGGAAACACCGGCGCCATCGCAATGCCGGCCAGAAACACCAGCACCCACGCCGTCGTTGCGTTCGCCGTCTGCAGCATGATGTAGGTCGTCACCGCCATCAGCAGCGCCGCCCCCAGCAGCACCATCTTCGGCGTCACGCTGCCCAGCACCGGCACCACCGCCACGCGGCCCAGCAGCAGGCCCAGCGCAAAGCCCAGCGACAGAATCGTCAGCGCCTTCGCGTCCGGCACGCCCTGCGCGATCAGATGCCGCGCCAGCCAGTTCCACACGCCCACCTCGCAGGCGACGTACAGGAACAGCGCGAACGACAGCAGCAGCAGCACCGGGCTCGTGATCAGCGACGAAACCTGCTCTGCCTGGAAGGAAACCTTCCCGCTCGGAGGCGCCATCTCCGTCAACGCATTGAACACCAGCGCCACCAGGGCCACCGTCATCGCGAACAGCAGCAGCTTCGGCACGTCGTTGCGGAACAGCCGCGCCGCAATCAGCGGCGTGACCAGTCCGCCCAGCCCGAAGAACAGGTTCACCGCGTTGAACACCGCCGCGCCCTGCAGCCACGATACCTGGATGTCGTTGGCCACCGCGAACGCCGACGTCACCAGCGCGCCGCCCCCCGTGCCCAGCACGAACATCGCGCTGGCGATCGGCGCGTATCCCTTCGCCGCGCGCAGCCCTGCGAGCGCCAGCCCGATCAGCGCCAGCGACAGCAGCATGCCCACTTTCTTGCCTTGCAGGTCGAGCAGCGGTCCGGCGAAAAACCCGCCGAACATCAGCCCCAGGGCCTGCATCATGCCGATCTTGCCGTTCTGGCTGGGCGTCAACTGAAATCGCCGCGAAAGCTCGGGCAGAATCGTGCCCAGCATCGCGGCGATCATGCCGTAGGTGAAGATGCCGAGAATGTCCGCGATCAGAAGCATAGCGGAGTCATGCTATCAGATCGCCCGCCGCCGCGGCGGCCCCGTTGCTATTCGATGACTGCGCCCGTCCCTTGGATCTGGTAGATCGTCACCGGTCCGGTGATCGACGCGGGATCGAACAGTTTGTTGTTTTCCTCTGCCTCGTGCTTGGCCCTCTCGATCGCCTGTTCGCGCGTCAACTCGATCTTCGCGAACTTGCCCTCGGCCACAGCCATCTTGCCAATGGCTTCTTTGGGGAACACGATCTCGCCGTCCTTCACCTTGATGCGCACGCGCGCGTTGGTGGCCGGATCGACGAGGTTCATCCAGCAGCCCATCTTTTCGCAGACCTCGGTCACCTTGCCCCGCACCTGCACCATCTTGCCGACGTATTGCTCGGGCTTCTTTTCCAGATCCGCAATGGGCGTCTGCTTCTTCAGCTCCAGCGGCTTGCCCAAGGGGACGCCGAAGACCAGGGACACACAGATCAGCAACAGTGTGATCGTTCGCATGCCACTATTCTGCCCCAAAAGCGGCGCACAGGCGCGGCCGCGCGGCCTGCCCCAGCACTGGAGGGCCCTCAGGGAACGCCCCTTCCAGCACGATTGCGCCGCGCGGTCCATCCTCGCAGGCGTCCCGTCACAGCTCTTCCGCCGCGGCTGCCCCCAGCATCCGCGCGGCCAGAACCAGCGCCGCCGCGCCAGGTGCGAAAAATCCGCGCAGATCTCCCAAAGCCAGCCCGGGGCGCAATGGCGCTTCCGCCACCCGCCGGGCAAATTCTTCGTTCAGCTGCACAGCCGGCCGGCGGCGCAGCAGGAGCAGCGTGCAGATCTCCGGCCGCTGGTTCAGCGCATGAACAGCCACTCCTGTCAGCCGTAACTGGCGCGGCGCCAGCTCCAGCCCCAGCTCCTCACGCAGTTCCCGCCGGACGTTTGCGACCACCGAGTACGGAGGAGCGAACATCCCCGACGGAACCACGTGCAGCAGTCCTGCCCGGTGCGGCATCGCCTTCGCCCGCAAGGGCGCGGCCAGAGCCTTCCAGCCGCGTCCTTCCGGCCAGGCGACCACCGTGGAGATGCCGATGGCGGCCGTGCGCCCGGCGCCATCCAGGCTCCGCCGGACGGGAATCGAACACCTCCAGTACCGGCCTTCCATTTCCAGCCGCTCCGCCGTGTTCAGCGCGTTGAAATACCACCCCTCGCGGCAGTCGAGGCAAAGCCGTGGTTCCAGCCGCAGCCGCAACATCGCGTAGACGGGGCCGTTGAACGCCTGCCGTCCAGCGAAGACGGGATGGAGCTGTCCTGCCGGGTCCGTCCCCGCGCAGAGACGGCCCAGCACGGAATCCGGCGCGCGCCACTGCCTCCGCGGCGCGGGCAGCAGCAGCGGCGCCCGCGCCAGAGCGGAACTCCGGAAGGAGCTGTGATCCGGCATTGCTTCCAGCTTCGCGCATGCCGGCAGCCGGCGGCGCGCATCAGGCTCAACTTTCCCGCCCGTTCTGCCGATGGGAACAGGGGAAGGCCATGTGGAACACGGCTCTGCTCTGGCTGGCATGCGGGTCGCTGTTCTCGTGCGAGGCCGCGCCTGCGCGGGAGCGCGTCTGGCTGCGCGCCGCGCAGGGTGAAGTGGAGGTGCTCACCACGGACAGCCCCCGCACGGCGCAGCGCGTTCTCGCGGAGCTGGAAGCCTTGCGGAAGGCTGTCTCGGAAACGGCCCCGTGGCTGGCACAAGCATCTGCGCCGCTGCGCGTCGTCGTGTTCTCTGGAGAAGAGGAATTCTCGGCCTACCGCATCAATGCGCATTCGCCCGCCTATTTCGCCGGCGGCCCGGAGTGGTCCGTCATTGTGCTGGCGAGCGCCGATGATGCGGCGGCCGTCTCGCTGCGGCATGAGTTCATCCATTTTCTTCTCCGGTCGAGCGGCCGCAGGCTGCCGCTCTGGCTGGAAGAAGGATTGGCCGACGCGCTGTCGCCGCTGCCGAAGAGCGAAGCTGCCCGGCGCATCCGCATGTTGCGCGAAGGCCGGCTCATGCCCTGGCGGGAAGTATTCCGGACTGCACCTGGCGCTGCGCTTTCTCAGGATTGGGAGCAGGCGCGGCTGTTCTACGCGCAGAGTTGGGCGCTGGCAGAGGCGCTCATCCACAGCGCCGGAGGCAGGGTTTCATCGGCTTGTCTCGAGGAGTGGGCTGGCATCGGAGGTGTGGAGGAGGAGGTGGCGCAGGCGCTGCTTCGGAGGTTTCTGCGGAAGCCGCGTCCCGTGGGCCGGAACTGGAGGTTGGCCCCGAGGGATTCCGGCTTCCCTGTAGCGCCTGCGCCCGCAAGCCTTGTGTGGACCGTTCTCGGACGCCTCTCGCTGCAGCTCGGCCGTCTGGATGCGGCCGAAGAGCAGCTGCGCAAGGCTGCGCTGATGTCACCCGAGCCGCTGCCCTGGCTCGGCGATCTCGAGTACCGGCGGGGGCGGTATGAACAGGCCCGGGCCGCCTGGCGGCTCGCCATGGCGCGCGGCGCGGCCGACGTGCGGACTCTCCTCCGGCTGGCCGTCCTCGAACAGGATCTGCCCGGAGGCGAAATGACCCCGGTGCTCGAGAAGATCCTTGAAAAGGATCCGAGCCAGGAAGAGGCCCGTCTCGCGCTCGCTTCTCAGTACATCCGCCGCGGCCGCTGGGCCGAGGCGCGCCAGTGCCTGCTCGAAGTCCGCAGCGCCCCGCCCCGCTGGGCGGACTTCTACCGCCAGGCCCTTGCCCTCGTCCGCTCCGCGGACTGACATCCTGCGCGGATGCCGGACATCCTGTTCCGCCCGGCAACGGTGCAGAAAGCCGCCGTCTGAGCCAGCATCCGCGCCGCATTCCGGCGGCAATGACGATCGGAGCGGGCGAATCGCTCTGGCCGCCATGCCTGGCGCGCCGCAGGCGCGTCCTTCGTGCACGGAAAAACCGTCCCTCGGGCGGCAGCCGTCATCCATGCTGATGTGACGCACGGTCATGGCGGCCCTTCGGGCCGCTGACCGCGTGTTTCCGCTCCCGGCATGCAGACTGAGGCGTCCGGCGGGGAAGGACGGGACGGGAATGATATGGTTGAAGCAGAGACCATTCAGCGCCGATGGGTTATTCCTATCCCAATCGAATGCCAGGGCCGCCGTCGATGTTCCGGGTCACGCCCGGGGTGCGCTGGCTGCTGATCGCCAACGCAGTCTGTTTCGTCGTCTACTTTCTGGCGGCGCGGACCGAATTCGGGGCTCTTCTCTCGCATCTGGCGTTGTCTCCGCGCGCCGTGCTCACGCAGTTCGCAGTGTGGCAGCTGGTGACCTACATGTTCCTCCACAGCCCGCTGGGTTTCGGCCACATCCTGATGAACATGCTGGCGCTGTGGATGTTCGGCGGGCCGCTGGAAGACACCTGGGGGACGCGGCGGTTCCTGCACTTCTATTTCTTCTGCGGCATCGGCGCCGGAGTCTGCGTCGTCGTGATGAACACGCTGGCCGGGTCGATGGACACGCGGACGATCGGCGCGTCCGGCGCCGTTTACGGAATCCTGATCGCATTCGGAATCCTGTTCCCGCGGGCCATCATTTACCTGTTCCTGATGTTCCCGATCGAGGCGCGCTGGTTCGTGCTCATTCTGGGCACCATCGTGTTCCTCAGCGCGATTGGCGACGCGGGCGGCGGAGTCAGCCATTTCGCCCACCTGGGCGGGCTGCTGTTCGGCTACCTGTGGCTCCGGTTTTACGGAAAGGCGCGTCCGGCGCGTGCGCGGAGCGGGCCCGGTCTGATCGCCGGGATCGAGAACCGGTATCGCGAATGGAGAATCCGGCGGGCGAAGAAGCGGTTTCAGGTGTATCTGAAGAAGCACGGCGCCACGCGCAGCGACGACTGGGACGAGCCGGCGCACTGAGTCAGGCAACCCGGCCCGCCCGCTGAGCCGTCATATTGTTTAGAGGGAGGGATGGAATCGATGAGGCTTCTCCGATTGCTCGCGCCGTTGGCAGCCGTCCTGCTGATCGCGGCGCCGTCCGTGCTGCTGCCGCAGGCCGGCCCGAAGAAAGAAACCGGCGACACCGTGGCCCGGCCGAAGAAGAAGGCGCCCGCGGAAGCCGAGGCCGAGCAGGAAGGCGAGAAGATCCCCTCCAGGCTCCGCAAGAAGGCCGAAGAGGGCCCGGTGGAAGGCCCCACGTTCCGCAGTGATGTCTGGACGGTGAACGTCGATGTCGCCGTGCTGGACAATCGCGGCCGCTTCATCCCCAACATCCCCCAGCAGGCGTTCCGCGTGCTGGAAGACGGAGTGCCGCAGCGCGTGATCAGCTTCGGCACGGGCGAGCAGCCCATTACGCTGGCCATGGTGATCGAATTCAGCGGCCTGTTCCAGCAATACTGGTCCTACGGCTGGCAGGAGACGCTGACAGCCACTTACGGCTTTGTGCAGACGCTGAAGCCGGAGGACATGATCGCGGTGGTCGCTTTCGATCTGCGGCCCGAGATTCTGAGCGATTTCAGCAACAACCGCCAGGAGACGTACGAAGCTCTGGCCCGTCTCCGCGTGCCCGGCTTTTCGGAGTCGAACCTGTACGATGCGCTGACGGAAGTGGCCGACCGCATGAGCGACATCGAGGGCCGCAAAGCGATCCTCTACATCGGCAGCGGCATGGACACGTTCTCGAAGATCACTTTCGACCAGTGCCGCCGCAAGCTCCAGACGGCGGGCGTGCCCATCTATGCTCTCGGCACGCTGCAGGCGCTGCGCGAGTGGTATGACGCGCGCGGCTGGCTGGGGCCGATCGCGCGGCTCGACTTCCTGCAGGCGGACAACCAGCTGCGCACGTTCGCCCGCGAGACGGGCGGCTTCGCCTGGTTCCCGCGCTTCTTCGGCGAATACGGCGGCATCTTCCGCCAGATCAATGAAGCGCTGCGCAACACCTACTCGCTCGCCTACCAGCCGACCAACGTCGCCCGCGACGGCAAGCAGCGCAAGATCAAAGTGGAGCTGGTCGGCGAGGGCGGCCAGCCCCTGCGCGTGGTCGACGAGCGCAACAAGCCGATCAAGTACCAGATCATTCACAAGACCGGCTACACGGCGCCGCGCGAAGTCGAGTGAGCGGAACACAGCCGCAGCGCGAAGTCAAGCGCTAAATCCGGCGCTGCAAGAACGCCTTAGCGGCGCATTGACACCCGCTTCACGAGTCTGTTACTTTCGCTTTGGTTTTCGCGCATGACCCTGCGGAAAAGCAATCATCCTCCCATTCCTGCCCGCATTCTTCTGGTGGACGACAACCGTTCGGGACTGGCCGCGCGGAAAGCGATCCTGGCCGAGCTCGGATACACGGTGGATTGCGCGGAAGACGGGGCCAGCGGACTGAAACTGTTCGAGAAGCACAATCACGATCTCGTTGTCACCGATTTCCGCATGCCGGACATGGACGGCTCGCGGCTCATCCACGAGCTGCGCAGGCGGAAACCGGACGCGCTGATCGTCCTTCTGTCGGGATTCGTCGAAGCGCTCGGACTGAACGAGCACAACACAGGGGCCGACACGGTCATCATGAAGAACTCGCGCGAGGTGCAGCACCTCACCAGCGCGGTGGACCGGCTCCTGCGCAACGCGCGCAAGCCGCCGGTCAAAGAGACGGCGCCGGCGCGGAAAAGCCTCAAGGCGAAAAAGGCCTGACCGGCCCCGTCCCTGCACGGCAGGACGCTGCGCTAGCCTGAGTGTGTGTTGCGACTGTTGGCGGCCTTTCTCGTCTGTGTCCTGCCGATCCCCTGCGCCGGGCAGCCGAAGGCGGGGCGGCTGAAAACAAAGCCTGCTGCCGATCCCGCCCGGCAGTGGCTCGAGTCCCTCCCGCCTGCAGAGCGCGTGGCGCAGCTGGTCATGATCCCCTTCTACGGCGACGCTCCCAATCCGCGCAGCCGGGCGTGGGGCGAGTATGAATCGCTCGTGCGCGAACTGGGCGTGGGCGGGCTGATCGTGCTGAACCGCGTGCGCGACGGCGTGGTGGAACGAGCCGACCCGTATCAGATGGCCGCGTTCCTGAACCGGATGCAGCAGCTGGCGCGCCTGCCGCTGATCGTCGCGGGCGACTTCGAGCGGGGCGCCAGCATGCGGATGACGTCCACCGTGCCCTTCCCGCACGCCATGGCGTACGCGGCGGCGGACGACGAGGAGGGCGTGCGCCGCCTGGGCCTCGCCACCGCGCGCGAGGCGCGCGCCATGGGAGTGCACTGGATTTTCGCGCCCGACGCCGACGTCAACAACAATCCCGACAACCCGATCATCAACATCCGGTCCTTTGGCGAGGATCCGCAACAGGCAGCCCGTCTGGTGCGCGCATTCATCGAAGGGGCGCATTCCGATCCGGCGCACCGCGTGCTTGTCACCGTCAAGCACTTTCCCGGACACGGAGACACGGCCACAGACAGCCATATCGGCCTGGGCGTTGTCGAAGCCTCCCCGGAACGGCTTGAACAGGTGGAACTGGTTCCCTTCCGCGCCGCCATCGATGCGGGCGTGGACGCGATCATGACCGCGCACCTGGCGGTGCCGGCTCTCGAGCCGGAGCGCATTCCGGCGACAGTCTCGCGGCGCATCATGACGGGACTGCTGCGCGAGCAGCTCGGCTTCCAGGGCATTCTCACCACCGATGCGATGGACATGCAGGGCCTGGCGCAGATGTTTCCGCCGGGCGAGGCGGCCGTGCGGGCGCTGGAAGCCGGCAACGATCTGCTGCTGATTCCGCAGGACCCGCGCGCGGCGGTGCGCGGCGTGATGGAAGCGCTCCGGAAGGGCCGCCTCACGCAGGCGCGGATCGACCGCTCCGTGCTGAAGATCCTGCGCGCCAAAGTGCGGCTCGGCCTGGCCCGTCAGCGCGAAGTCCGCATCGAGCGCATTCCGGACGCGCTGCTCGATCCGGATGATCAGGCGGCCGCGCGCGCCACGGCGCAGCGCGCCGTGACGCTGGTCAAGAATGAAAACAACCTGATTCCCGTGAAAAGCCGCGAGAATTCCTGCTGGTTTATCCTCTCCGGAAGCCGTTTTTCCACGCAAGGACTGGGATTGCTGGACGAATTGCGCGCCCGCCGCATCGGGAATGCCACGCTGCTGGACCCGCAATTGCCTGAATCGGAATTTGCAGCGCATGCGGAAAAATCGGCGGCCTGCGAGGCGGTGGTCCTGGCCGCTTATGTTACGGCGTCGGCCTACCGCGGGAACGTCGAACTGGCGGGCAATTATCCGGCTTTCGTCAAGATGCTGCTGGAGGGCGGCCGCAGGGTGATCTTCATCGCTCTGGGCAACCCGTATCTGCTCCGGACATACCCGGACGTGGCCGCTTATCTGGCCACGTTCAGCACCGCCCGGGTAAGCGAAGAGGCGGCCGTGCGGGCGGTTCTTGGAGAAGCGGCCATCACGGGGAGGCTGCCGGTGACGATACCGGGCTTGGCACCGGCCGGTTTCGGGATCAAGATAGAGAGGCCGGAGTAATTCGCCGAAGGAGGTTCTCATGGCTTTCCGGATTCGCTCGCTCGCCTTCGACGAAGGCGGATGGATCCCCGCCCGCCACACGGGAGAGGGAGAAGATCTCAGCCCTGCGCTGGAGTGGCAGGACATTCCGCCGGGCACGCGCAGCCTTGCGCTGGTCGTTGACGATCCCGACGCGCCGGGAGGAGTCTGGACGCACTGGATTCTGTGGGACATCCCGCTCACCGAGACGGGGCTGGCGGAAGGGTTCGTGCCGGGCAGGCTGGGCATCAGCGGCGTCAACGATTTCGGCAAGGAGGGCTATAACGGCCCGATGCCGCCGCGCGGGCACGGCCCGCACCGCTATTTCTTCCGGCTCTATGCGCTGGACACGCGCCATCTGATGGTGTCCAGCGGGGTCAAGCGCCACGAATTCGACAAGGCCCTGCGCGGCCACATCATCGACGAAACGGCCACCATGGGCCGCTACGAGCGCAAGTAAGGCCCGCCGCCGGCG
>Ga0209381_1001949_pt1 | contig 28984 bp, 25 predicted proteins | sample DewCreD2012metaG_FD_184111 | JGI IMG/M metagenome (GOLD analysis project Ga0209381, IMG submission 184111) | Hot spring sediment bacterial and archeal communities from British Columbia, Canada, to study Microbial Dark Matter (Phase II) - Dewar... ...
GCGTTGATCTCGTGGATGGTGGCGCCGCAGGCGAGAAGCAGCCGGGTGGTTTCCTGCTTCTCTTCCAGAGTCACCGGCTCAAGAGGCAGGGGGAGGAGCGCCGAGCCGCCGCCGCTGATCAGGCACAGCAGCAGGTCTCCTTCCTGCGCTTCGGATGCAATCTGCGCGATGCGCCGCGCTCCGTCGACGCCGCGGGCGTCGGGCACCGGGTGGCTGGCTTCGTGGAGCGCGATGCGCCTGAGAGGCGCGAGGTGGCCATCCTTGGTGTTGATCCAGCCGCCGGCGATCCGCCTGCCCAGCACCTGCTCGGCCGCCTGGGCCATGGCCGCCGAGGCCTTGCCCGCACCGACGACAAAGATGCGCCGGTAGCGCGCGGCGCCGAGTCTGGCCAGCGCCTCCTTCACGGTTCTGCGCGGATCGGCCGCTTCGACCGCGGCGCGGAAAATCGACAGCGCATGCCGCCGCATCAGCCTTTCGCTCTGCATGGCGTCCTCGATTCAGAAAATGGGCAGCTGCAGGATCTTCTCCACCGCTTCGGCGGAACCGCCCGGCCCGATCTCGATGCGGTAGTCCGCCTTCTCGTAGGCCGGCCGGCGCGCGCGGTACAGCTCTTCGAATTTCGCCGGATCGCGCGCCAGCGGCCGCGTGTCGGAATGGGCGATCCGCGCCCGGATCATCTCCAGCGGCGCGTCCAGCCAGATGGACACTCCGTTGTTCTCGATGAGGTCGTAGTTGCGCGGCTGCGCGAAGCAGCCGCCGCCGACGGCGAGCACCCACGGCACGCCGCGGGCGACGTCGGCGATGCGCCGTTTCAGCGCCTCGTGCTCCAGACGCCGGAACTCTTCCTCGCCGAGGCGGTCGAAGATTTCGTTGATGGTCATCTGCTGGCGCGACTCGATGTCCTCGTCGAGATCAGCGAACCGCCAGCCGAGCCGTTTCGCCAGGGCCCGGCCCACGGTGGTCTTGCCGCAGCCCATGAAGCCGACCAGGTAAATGCCGGGCGTGCGTTTCAGCTTCAGGATCATGGCGCGGCTCCCCGCCCGGGCCGGCGTCCTGCGCCTTCGATCGCATGCGTGGTTCGGCGGACGTAGCGGTCTGCTTGCATGTGGGGGCTCAACGGTCCGTATGAGCCATAATACAAGCATGCCGGAGGAGATGCTGCCTCTGTTCCCGCTGGAGACGGTGCTCCTCCCGCATTGCGAATTGCGGCTTCACATTTTTGAAGAGCGCTACAAGGAGATGATCGCGGAGTGCCTCAAGCTGCGCCAGGAGTTCGGCGTCGTGCAGGCGCGCGGGGGCGGGCTGATGCGGATCGGCTGCACGGCTTCGATCGAGGACGTGTTGCGCCGGTACGAGGACGGCCGCATGGACATCGCCACGGTGGGCCGCAGGCGTTTCGCTTTGCAGGAAGTGGTGGGCGGGCGCAGCTTCCTGCGCGGCAGAGCGCACTTTTTTGACGATTTCGATGAACCGCCGCCGGGCCGTGATGTTGTGATGGATGCGCTTGCCGCCTGGCTGGATCTGATCAAGGCCAAGGAAGCGGAGGCCGAGCCTCCAGATCCGGATCACCCGCAGCTCAGCTTCCTTCTGGCCGATGTTTCGCCGGACCTGCACTTCCGTCAGCGGCTGATCGAGATGCAGAGCGAGCGCGAGCGGCTGGAGGCCGTGCGCGATCATCTCCGCCGCCAGGCCGAGAAAGAGCGCATCCGGCAGGCGATGGAGAAGGTGGTCCGCTCCAACGGCCACGGGCGCCATCTTCACCCGCAGTCCGAGTAGCACCGACCCATGCAGGGCCCGCAGCATCTGCTGATCGACGCCGACGACACGCTCTGGGAGAACAACATCTACTTCGAGCAGGCGTTCGACGAGTTCGTCGAGTTCCTCTCTCACTCAAGCCTGGACGCGGCGCAGATCCGCGCCGTGCTGGATGAAATCGAGCTGGCCAACAGCCGCATCCACGGCTACGGATCGCTGAATTTCGGCCGCAATCTGCAGCAGTGCTACCAGAAGCTGGCCGAGCGCGAGATCCGGCCTGAAGATCTGGAGACGGTGAAGAGCTTCGCCCTGCGCATCCTGGAGCAGCCGCTCGTGCTGATCGAAGGCGTCGAGGAGACGCTGGCCGAACTCAGCGGGCGGCACGATCTGACGCTGTTCACCAAGGGGCATCCCGACGAGCAGCGCATGAAGATCGACCGCTCGGGCCTCGGCCGCTACTTCCGGCACACGGCGATCGTGAAGGAGAAGGACCGAGCGTCGTACGAGGCGCTGGTGCGGGCGCGGGGCCTGGATGCGGCGCGCACGTGGATGATCGGCAACTCGCCGAAGTCCGACGTCAATCCGGCGCTGGAAGCGGGGCTGAACGCCGTGTTCGTTCCGCACGCGCGGACCTGGACGCTGGAGCGGACGCAGCTGAGAAGGCCCGGGCCGGGGCGGCTGGTGGTGGTGGAGCGGTTTGCCGACCTGCGCGAGCTGTTCTGATCCGCTACAGTCCGCCCTGCGATTGCGCCGAGGCGCTCTCGTTGGGCGACCACAGGACTTCCGGCGCGCCGAGCTGCACGTTGACCCAGCGGCTCCAGACGAAGAGCGCGTCGCTGAGCCTGTTCAGGTAGCGGAGGTTGACGGGATCGATCTGCTCCTGCCGCGCGGCGGCGACCAGCAGCCGCTCAGCGCGGCGGCAGACGGTGCGGCAGATGTGCAGCTCAACCGACAGGCGCGAGCCGCCCGGAAGGACGAAGCTGCGCAGAGGTTCAAGCGCGGCGTTGGCGCTGTCGATGTCGCGCTCGAGCGCAGCGACGTCCGCCTCCGTGATCCGCGCCTGCCTGGGGTGCACGCGCTCCGGCGTCGTTGCAAGGATCGAGCCGAGATTGAACAGCTCGTGCTGGACGCGCCTGAGCGTGCGGGCCAGCCCGCCGAGCGCCGGCGCGCTTCCGCTCAACTCCGCTGCCGACACCGCCGCGGCGCCGACGAACGAGTTCAGTTCATCCACGGTGCCGTAGCACTCGATGCGGGGAGCGTCTTTGGGGACGCGCTCGCCGCTGGCGAGCAGCGTTTCGCCCGAGTCGCCCGTCTTGGTGTAAATGCGGTTGAGCGCCAGGCGAGGTTCTTCAAAGGGAGGATTTTCTGCCATGAGGGACGTATTTCCATTGTAGGGAGCCCCGGTGACCGTGCGGGACATCGCCCGGATAGCGGGAAGCCGCGGCGGGTTCCGCGCCGCGAAGGACGAAGGACGCGCGGAGGATGGAAGGAAGGGGCCGGCGATTCGACCGAAAACTGGGACTATCTGGCCAGAAGGGGCTCGAGATAGCGGAAGACGAGTTCGGCCACCTTGCGGCATCCGGCGGCGTTCGGGTGGAGCATGTCATCCTGCATGAGAGCCTGGTTCATCGCCACGCCCTCGAGGAAGAAGGGAATCAGGACCGCGCCGCGCTGTCTGGCGAGATCGCGGAAGATGCGCTCGAAATCGCGCACGTAGGCAGCGCCGTAGTTGCGCGGCAGGGTCATGCCGGCAAGGATCACCTTCGCTCCCTCTCCCTGGAAGGAGTTGATCATCAGGTCGAGGTTGGCGCGGGTGCGCTCGAGCGGGAGCCCGCGCAGACCGTCGTTGGCGCCGAGTTCGAGGATGACGATCTTCGGTTTGACGAGCAGCGCCGAGTCCAGGCGGGACACGCCGCCGTCGGTGGTATCGCCGGAGATGCCCATGTTGACGACGCGGTAGGCGTAGCCGCGCTCGTCGAGCATCCGCTGGAGGTGATCCGGATAGCTTTCGCCCGGCTCGACTCCGTAGCCGGCGGTGAGGCTGTCGCCAAAGGCGAGAATGACGGGCCGTGCATCGGCGAGATCTTCCTGCGCTTTGGCCGGCGCCTGGGCCGGCGCCGCGGCCGGGGAGGGCTGCATCCGCTGCGGCTCGGGCCGGCTGCAGGCCGACAGCAGGAGGAGCGCAAAAACCCAACAGCGGCGGGACATCTCTTGCCATCATAAAGGACAGAGTTGAACGCAGAATGACTGCCCCTGTTCTTTCCCTCCGAGATGTCACCCGGACGATCGACACCGGAACGCACCGCGTGGAGATCCTTAGGGGCATCAGCTTCGACGTGGCCCGCGGCGAATTCGTCGCCATCATGGGCGCCTCCGGGTCCGGAAAGTCCACGCTGCTGGGCCTGGTGGCCGGGCTCGACACGCCCACGTCGGGCTCCATCCGCATCGAAGGCGAGGAAATTTCCAGGCTTGACGAGGACAGGCTGGCGGTCCTGCGGGGGCGCAAGATCGGTTTCGTGTTCCAGAGCTATCAGCTGATTCCGACGCTGACGGCGGAAGAGAACGTCCTGCTGCCGGCGGAGCTGGCGGGCGAAGACCTGGCCGCCGCGCGTCAGCGCGCGCGGGAGCTGCTGAAGACCGTCGGGCTGGAAGAGCGGCTGGATCATTACCCGGTGCAGCTCTCCGGCGGCGAGCAGCAGCGCGTGGCGCTGGCGCGGGCCTTCATCCGCAAGCCGCCGCTGCTGCTGGCTGACGAGCCGACGGGGAACCTCGATTCGGTGAACGGGCGCCACGTGCTGGAGCTGCTGCTGTCGCTGAACCGCAGCGAAGGCGCGACGCTCGTGCTGGTGACGCACGACCGGGAGCTGGCCTCCCACGCCACGCGCATCATCACGCTGCGCGACGGGCAGATCCTGAGCGACGAACGGCGGGCGGCGGCATGAGACTCTTCCACACTCCCGCATGGCGCATGGCGTGGCGCGAAGCCCGCGCCGCCGCGCCGAAGTTCCTGTTCGTCGTCTTCGGCGTCGCTGCGGGCGTCGGGGCGCTGACCGGCGTGCGCGGCTTTTCGGCGGCTTTCCACGATTCGCTGAAGAAAGAAGCGCGCACGCTGATGGCGGCGGACCTGCTGATCCGGCAGTTCGGCGATCCCACGGAGGAGCAGGAGAGGGTGATCGCGCAGTGGGAGCGGCGCGGCGCGCGGCTGTCGCGGATCACGGAGACGGTTTCGATGATGGCGGGCGGAGCGGACGAGCCGCCCGTGCTCGTGAGCGTGAAGGCCGTTGATCCCTCGACCTATCCGTGGTACGGGCGCGTGCGGCTGGAGCCGGAGGCGCCGCTGGCGGAAGCGCTGACTGCGGAAACGATCGCCGTCAGCGACGATCTGATGCTGCGGCTGAACCTCGAGCCGGGCGGGCGCGTGCGGCTGGGCGACGCCGAGTTCCGCGTCTGGGGCATCGTACGGTTCGAGCCGGACCGCATGACCGGCTCGCTCAACGTGGGTCCGCGCGTGATGATCACGCGCGAGGGGCTGCAGCGCACCGGGCTGCTGGTGTTCGGCTCGCGCGCTTCGCAGCGGCTCCTGTGGAAGCTGCCGGCGCAGGGACTGCGGATTGAGGAGCTGCGGGATTCGCTGCGCAAGGCGTTTCCCGAGGCGCTGATCACGGACTACCGGGAGACGCACCCGTTCATCACGCGGGCGCTGGACCGCGCCACCACGTTCCTGAGCCTGGTGTCGATGATCGCGCTGATCGTGGGGGCGCTGGGCGTGGCCATGGCGATCCACTCGCACATCCAGCAGCGGCTGGACACGATCGCGATCATGAAGTGCATCGGGGCGCGCTCGGCGCAGATCATCCGCATTTACACATTGCAGGCGGCGCTGCTGGGCCTGGCGGGAGGCGTGGCGGGCCTGGCGGTGGGCGCGATGGTGCAGTGGGCCTTTCCGCTGCTGCTGCGGCGGTATTTCCAGTTCGAGAGCATCGCGTGGAGCGGCGCGTTCGCGGTGGAAGGCATCGGCGCGGGGCTGCTGGTGGCGCTGCTGTTCACGGTGCCGCCGCTGCTGGCCATCCGCGACGTGAAGCCGGCGCTGATCTTCCGCCGCGAGATGCCGGAGACGAAGCCGCCGCTGCGGACGCGGGTGCGCGGGCTGCTGCCGTCCATCGGATCGGGAGCGCTGATCCTGGCGGGGCTGGGCGCGATGGCCGCGTGGCTGGCGGGCTCGGTGAAGGTGGGCGCCTGGTTTGCGGGCGGGCTGACGGCGGCGCTGGCGCTGCTCGGCGGCATCGCGTGGCTGCTGCTGCGCGGGCTGCGGTGGCTGATGGCGCACACGCCCGTGCGGCTGCCGCTGTGGCTGAGGCACGGAATGGCCAACCTTTACCGGCCGGGCAACCACGCGGCCAGCATTCTGGTGGCGCTGGGCGTGGGCGTGATGTTCACGCTCACCGTGTACCTGGTGCAGAACTCGCTTCTGAAAGAAGTGATGGTGGCGATGCCGAAAGGCGCGCCCAACGTGTTCATGATCAACATCACGCCGCGGGACGCGGACGCGGTGCGGGAGTTCCTGGCTTCGCGCAAGGAGATCGAAGGGCGCGCGCAGCTTGTGCCGACGGTGGCGGCGCGGCTCGAGAAAGTGAACGGCACGCCGCTCGACGAACTGCCGCCTCCGCCCGGGGAAGGGCGCCGGCGGCGGCGCAATTTCACGCGCCAGGTGACCTGGATGCAGGAGATGCCCGAAGACATGCGCATCCTGCGCGGCGCGTGGTGGAAAGACGGGCGCGCGGAAGCCCTGCTGAGCGTGGATGAGAACACGGCGAAGCGGTGGGGCATCGAGCCGGGCTCGGTGCTCGAGTGGACGGCTTCCGGGAGGCGGTTCGAGGCGCGCGTGGCGGCCATCCACCGCTTCGAGAGCGTCCGGCGCGGCGCCAGCGACGAGTTTGTGTTTACGGAGAAGGCGCTGGCAGGGCTGCCCGTGCAGTATTACGCCACGGCGCGCGTGCAGCCCGAACAGGCGGCCGTGTTCATGCGCGACAGTTTCCGGCGCTTTCCGTCGGTGACCGTGATCAACGCCGCCGACGTGGTGAACATCGTGCAGGACGTTGTGGATCAGGTGTCGCTGGTGATCCGCTTCATCGCGGGATTCGCCATTCTGGCGGGCGCCATCATTCTGGCTTCCACCGTGGCGGGCACGCGCCTGCGGCGGGTGCGGGAATCGGCAGTTCTCAAGACACTGGGCGCGCGGCGGCGGACGCTGGTGTCGATCTTCTCGGTGGAGTTCGCCATCCTGGGCGGCGCGGCAGGCTTCCTGGGAGGCGCGCTGGCGACGGGCTTCGCGCGGCTGCTGATGACGCGGCTGCTCGACGCGCGTTTCGATCCCGAATGGCGCGCCAACCTGGTGACGACGCTGCTGACCATGGCGCTGGCCATCGGCGCCGGGTGGCTGGCTTCGATCCGCGTGCTGTCGCACCGGCCGCTGGAAGTGCTGCGCGACGAGTAGAGCTGCTGTCAGGCGCCGAGAGTGACGAGGCCGGACTCCATGCGCTTCAACTGCCCGCAGGCGGCGTAGATGTCCAGTCCGCGGGGCTTGCGGATGAAGCACGGAATCGAACGCCTCACAATCGCCTGAAACGCCGCGACGCGCTCCGGAGCGGGCGTCTCGTACGGAATGCCCGGGCCGGGGTTCAACGCGATCAGATTCACTTTGCAGCGCAGGGGCGCCAGCAGTTTCACCACTCGCCGGGCGTCGGCGTCGCTGTCGTTGACGCCTTTCAGCAGCACGTACTCGAACGTGAGCCGCTCCCACGGGCGCAGCGGATAGGCGCGGCACGCCTCGATCAGATCGCGCAGGTGGTACTTGCGCGTGATGGGCATCAGCTCGCGGCGCTGCTCTTCCGTCGAGGCGTTGAGCGAGATGGCCAGCTTCGGGCGGGGTTCGGCCTTGCCGAGTTCGGCGATCCGCGGGATGATGCCTGAAGTCGACACTGTGATGCGCCGGGGGCTGATGTTCAGTCCTTTGGGGTCGCACAGCAGCCGCGTGGCCTTGAGGACGGCGGCCAGATTCAGCAGAGGCTCACCCTGGCCCATCATGACAATGTTGAGGCGCTTCTCGTGCGCCCACAGATTGTTGTCCTGGGCGAGGTGCAGCACCTGGCCGACGATTTCGCCGGCGGTGAGATTGCGCTCGAGGCCCATCAGCGCAGTGAGGCAGAACCGGCAATCCACGGGGCAGCCCACCTGCGTGGAGATGCAGAGCGTGTCGCGGGCCTCTTCCGGCATGAAGACGGCTTCGACGGTCTTGCCGTCGGAGAGTTTCAGCAGGTAGCGCCGCGTGCCGTCGCGGCTGTCGAAGCGCGAGGCGCGCTCCAGATGGCCGATGACCGACCCGGCCGCCAGGCGCTCGCGCAGCTTTGCAGGAAACTCCGTGATTGCGGCGAACGAAGAGACGCGGCGGCGGTAGAGCGCGTCATAGAGCTGCCGCGCACGGAACGCGGGTTCCTCCGCAGGCAGCACGCCGCGCAGCTCTTCGGCGTCCATTCCAAGAAGCGGAATCACGGCACCCCCCGCTTCCAGTGTAGCGGCGGCGGGACAAGCGTCCGCGCGCCGGGGGCAGGAGAACCGGGCCGCCGCCATTCAGTCCCGTGCGGCGCAGAGCAGCGGGAGCAGGAAACGGCCGGTATGAGACTCTCCGCAGGCGGCGATGGCCTCGGGCGGGCCGGCGGCGACGATCCGGCCGCCGCGCTCGCCGCCTTCAGGGCCAAGGTCGATGATCCAGTCCGCATGGCGGATGACTTCCAGGTTGTGCTCGATGATCAGAACGCTGGCCCCGCGCAGCACGAGGCGGTCCATCGCGTCCAGCAGCTTGGCGATGTCGTCGAAGTGCAGGCCCGTGGTGGGCTCGTCGAAGAGGAACAGGTGGCCGGACACATCGCTCTGCGAGAGGTGGCTGGCGAGCTTCACGCGCTGCGCTTCGCCGCCCGACAGCGTCGTCGCCGACTGGCCGAGACGCAGATAGCCGAGGCCGACGTCGGCCAGCGGCTGGAGGCGCGAGACGATTTTCGCCTGCCCGGAGAAGAATGCGATGGCCTCGCGCACGGTGAGCTGGAGCACTTCGTGGATGTTGAGCCCCTTGTAACGGATGTCGAGGATCTGCGGCTTGTAGCGCGTGCCGCGGCAGTCCTCGCAGACCAGCTCGACATCGGCCAGGAACTGCATTTCCACGGTGACCGTGCCGTCGCCCTGGCAGGTCTCGCAGCGGCCGCCGCTGACATTGAACGAGAAGTAGCCCGACGTGTAGCCGCGCTTCTGCGCTTCCGGGGTTGCGGCGAAGAGTTCGCGGATCGGGTCGAAGGCCTTGGTGTAGGTGACCGGGTTGGAGCGGGGCGTGCGGCCGATGGGCGACTGGTCCACGAGCACGAGACCGCGCACGAGCGCGGCGCCTTCGACGCGGCGGCAGGTCAGCCGTCCGAGGGAGGAGTCCATCTCCGCGTCGTCCTGAGGCGCAGCCAGATCCCTCTGATAGCGCGAGAGCAGGCTGCGGTAGATGACATCGTGCACGAGCGTGGACTTGCCGGAGCCGGAGACTCCGGTGACGACGGTCATGAGTCCGAGGGGGATCTCGACGTCGATGTCTTTCAGATTGTGGGCGCGGCAGCCGAGGAAACGCAGCCGTTTCGAGGGGTCGGGCGCGCGGCGCGAGTTCTTGTGGGACGTGCGCGCTTCGCCGCGCAGATAACGCGCCGTCAGAGTCTCGACGCGCCTGCCGCCCGCGCCGTTCAGCATCTGGAAGAGCGTGCCTTCGAAGACCACATTCCCGCCGAGCTCGCCCGCGCCGGGCCCGAGGTCGACGATGTGATCGGCGGCGCGCATGACATCGGCGTCATGCTCCACGACGAGCACGGTATTGCCCAGATCGCGCAGGTCTTCGAGGATGCGGATGAGCCGGGCGGTGTCGCGCGGATGGAGTCCGATGGATGGCTCGTCGAGCACGTAGATGGCGCCCACCAGGCGCGAGCCGAGACACGTGGCCAGCTGGATCCGCTGCGCCTCGCCGCCGGAGAGCGTCATGGTGAGCCGGTCGAGCGTGAGGTAATCGAGGCCCACATTGTCGAGGAAGGCCAGCCGCTGGCGGATTTCGCCCAGCAGGCGCGACGCCACGGCCGCCTGCTCCGCGCCGAGCTCGAGGGAGTCGAAGAAGCGGCGCGCCTCGCCGATGTTCATGCGCACAACTTCGGCGATCGACCGGCCTCCGACGCGGACGTTCAGCGCCTCCTCGCGCAGGCGCGCGCCGCCGCAGGCGTGGCAGGTGGCGTAGCCGCGGTAACGGCTGAGGAACACGCGCACGTGAACCTTGTACTTCTTGCGTTCGACCTCCTGGAAGAACTCGCGCACTTCCTGGCGCACGATCTCCTTTTCGGCGGGCGTCAGCTCGGCATAGGGCACGCGGAGGCGGACGTCGCGTCTGCGCCGGTGGGCGAAGTCTTCGAGCACCCACTCGTAGTGCGGACGGTTCCAGGGCTCGATGGCGCCTTCGGCGATCGACAGCGAAGGGTCCGGCACGACGAGATCCATGTCGTAGTCGATCGTGCGGCCGAAGCCCTGGCACACGGGGCATGCGCCCCAGGGGTTGTTGAAGCTGAACAGGGAGGGCTCCGGCGAAGGGAACTCGCGTCCGCAGCTCCTGCAGGCGAACTGTTCGGAGAAGCGGAGGCGCGCGGGTTCGGTTTCGCCGGCCTGCTCGAAGATCACCTCGCCCGCCTCGCGGTAGCAGATCTCCACGGTGTCGACGATGCGCTGTTTCTGCCCCTCGCGGATCACGAGGCGGTCGGCGAGCACGAAGAAGGGCTGAGAGAAGTCGAGCTCGAGGAGGGACTCGGGCGTGGAGAACTCGAACACGCGCCCCTGCTGGTAAAGCCGCGTGAAGCCGCGCCGGCGCAGATCAGCGAGATGGTTTTTGAGCGAGTCCGGCTTCGCTCCGGGCGAGGTGCGCACCGGGAAAAGCGCATACCAGCGCGAGCCCTCAGGCTGGGCGAGCATCTTCTGAGCCACCGGATCGACGGTGTCGCGCTCGACGCGGACTCCGCACTTCGGGCACCAGGTTTCGCCGGCGCGCGCGAACAGCAGGCGGAGATAGTCGTAGATCTCGGTGGCCGTGGCCACCGTGGAGCGCGGGTTGCGGGTCGTGTTCTTCTGGCGGATGGCGATGGGCGGCGCAATGCCGTCGATGCCGTCGAGGGCGGGCTTCTCCATCCGCTCCAGAAACTGGCGGGCATAGGCGGAAAGGCTCTCCACATAGCGGCGCTGGCCTTCGGCGTAGATCGTGTCGAACACGAGCGACGATTTTCCGGAGCCTGAAACTCCGGTGACCACCGTGAGGCGGTTGTGGGGCAGGTCCAGCGAAACGCCTTTCAGATTGTGGACCCGCGCACCGCGAATTCTGAGAAGATCGCCGCGGTCCGTCATGCGAGGGAAATTGCCTGCGCGAGGGGGAATCCCTCATCATTGTAACAACCGCATGCGGAATCCCCGGCGACCCGCGCAACTGCTGCTGGAGTGGTACGCCTCGGCCCGCCGCGACCTGCCCTGGCGGCGGACGCGCGATCCGTGGCGCGTGCTCGTGTCGGAAGTGATGCTGCAGCAGACGCGCGTGGCGGTCGTGATTCCGTATTACGAGCGTTTTCTCGCCCGTTTTCCGTCGCCGCAGGCCCTTGCCGGGGCGGAAGAAGAAGAGCTGCTGGCGTTGTGGTCGGGGCTGGGATACTACAGCCGCGCGCGCAACCTGAAGCGCGCCGCCGAGGCCATCTGCGCGCGGGGCGGCTTTCCGGAAACGGCGGAAGAGTGGCGTGCGCTGCCGGGCATCGGAGAGTACACGGCCGCCGCGGTGGCATCCATCTGCTTCCGCGAGCCCGTCGCTGTGCTGGACGGAAACGTCGCCCGCGTGATGGCGCGGCTCACGGCGGAGGAAGGCGACATCGCCTCGGGGAGCGTGCGTCTGAGACTGAAGGAACAGGCGCAGGCGCTGCTCGATCCGGCGCACCCGGGCGACTTCAATCAGGCGCTGATGGAGCTGGGCGCCACCGTGTGCCTGCCGCGCCAGCCGAAATGCCTGCTGTGTCCGTGGCAGGACCTGTGCCAGGCGCGCCGCCGCGGACTGGAGACCGAGCTGCCGGTCAAAGTCCGGCGCAGGCAGCCGGAGAGGGTGGCGTTGCGGCTGGCGCTGATCGTGGACCGCGGACGCCTGCTGCTGCGGCGGCGCCCCGAGGACGGGCGGCGGCTGGCTGGATTCTGGGAGCTGCCGTCGGTGGAGGAACTGGGACCGGCGCGCTCCCTGAAGCTGCTGGGGCGGTTCCGGCATTCGATCACGCACCACAACTACGAGGTCGAACTCTGGCACGGCCGGATGCGCCGGGCGCTGGACGGGTGCCAGTGGCATGAGCTGGCGGCTCTGGATTCCCTGCCGCTGGGGGCGATGACGCGGAAGGCGCTGGCGCTGTGGCAGTCCTGACGCCGCTCAACAGGGGGCCGTTCAGGCGCCCGGGGCCTGTTTTCGGATCTCGTCGAGCACCTCCTGGCGGCGCTCGCTGTTGAGGTTCTTCTCGAGATAGCGCAGCGCCGCTCCGACGACATCGCGGTGATGGAGTGCGGCGGAGAAGCCTTCCTTCGTCGTGAGGCGCAGCCAGAGGTCGTGCAGGCGGTCGATGTCCTCGGGCCAGAGCCGCGGCGGATGCGGACCGAGGTTGACGAAGGAGGCGGGGCGGTCCGGGGCGATGATCTCCAGCGAGAAGGCGTGCCGCGGTTCTGGCAGCTGTTCCCAGGCCAGTCCGATGCGGCGGGCCAGCTCTTCGCTGGGCATGGCGCGCGAGACGCCCGTGACCAGGCGCGAAGCCTTCAGCTTCTGGGCCGTGTGGACGAGCGCGAAAAAGGGATCGGTGGCAGGGACCACGAGCAGTTCGACGGGCTTGCCTTCCTTTTCGGCGAGCGCGACGACGCGGGTGAACAATTCCTTCTCGTAATCGGTGAACAACTGGTCTTCGGCCAGTTCGTGCTCTCCGGCGCCCACATCCAGCGGGCGGACGGTCATCACGACGATGTCCTGACGGCGGATGTTGGTCTTGCGGAGAACCTCCCGGAGATGGTGCATATGGTTGTAGTCGCGGATCGCCACCAGAATGCAGCCGGGCCGGGCCTGGACAAGGCGGGGGTCGACGTCGGGCTCGTGGTCGAGCTGGAACTCTTCCAGCGCCGTCTCCTTCTGCAGGCGTTGCCGTGCGTTCAGCCGTTCAGAGACCGTGAACACCGTGAACAACACGGCCGTAAAACTGAGGCCGTAGATGGTGGCGATCTGCTTGGTCAGAAGATTCGTGACGGCAACCAGCAGCAGAGCCAGGGTTGTCACGGCCAGTCCGAGCGGGATCTCCGTGCGGCCGAACCGCAGATTCAGGGGGAACCTGTATTCCTGATCGGAGCGCCGGAAGCGCAGCGCGAGAACTCCGAGACCTTTCAGCGCGAAGCTCCACACGACGCCGAAGGCGTAGGCTTCGCCGAGCAGATACACGTCGCCCCGGGAGGCGAGGATCGTCAGCAGCTGCGCCGCGGTGATCAGGCCAATGAGCCGCGAGGAGGTTCCGAAGCGGTGGTGGGGTTTGCGGAACCAGCCCGTGAGCACTCCGTCTTCGGCCACGCGGTTCAGCACGCCGTTGGCGCCGATGATGGAGGTGTTCACCGCGCCGGACAGGATGAGCGCGCCGACAGCGACAACGAAGATGTGGAAGCCCAGGCGCAGGATCTCCGGTCCTTCCAGGTACATCGCGAGCCCGCCGATGAGGTTGTCGAAGTATTCCGGGCGGACTTTGTCGGGGATGATCATCACCGCGGCGAACGTGACGAAGCCCGTCGACAGCAGCGCATAGGTGCAGACGATGTTGGCCGTGCGGACCAGGTTTTTCATCTTCGGCGCCGCGATTTCCCGGTAGACCTGGGCCAGGGTCTCGAAGCCGCTCATGGCCAGCAGCGTATGGCCGAAGCCGATCAGAAGCGCCGCCGGCCAGATGGTGGGCCAGAACGTGCCTTCCAGCCAGCCGAGGGAATGCGAGTCGAAACGGATGTTTTCGAGCGACGGCGGAGGCGGCAGTTCGGCGCGGCCGCGCAGCAGCACCGTGATCAGCGACCAGGCGATCAGGGCGCCTACCATCACGGTGGTCACCTGCATGATGCGCAGCGCCTTGCCCGAGCTCTCGTGGATGCCCTTCACGTTCTGCCGCCAGAAATACAACGTCACGGCGATGCCGAAGCAGACAGCGAACCAGTTGGGCTCGAGGCGGAAGTCCGACTGCATCCGGGCCGACAGCTCATTGACCAGCCGTCCCAGATAGTGGCCCGCCGAAACGGAGGAGATCGGTCCGGTCAGGACATAGTCGACGACCAGAGCAGAAACGGACAGTTTGGCCATGCGCGGCCCCATGGCGTCCCGCACCACCACGTACACGCCGCCGCGGACGAACATGCCGCAGCTTTCGAGGTAGATGGAGCGGATGGCGAAACCGAACAGCAGCACCGCGAGGACGAACCACGGCGCCGACTTGCCCAAGGCATGCTCGGCGATGCCGCCGACATAAAACATCGTCGAGGCCAGATCGCTGAGCACGATGGCGGCGCCGCGCCAGAACGAAATGAACGTGAGCGCCACCGTCGTGGCGACTACGATCTTGGGCAACTGTTTCGGGAGGCTTGAGGCGGACTCCTGAGGGCTGGGCATGGGAAAAGGCCGCCCGTGGCGGCCGCATTTCCAATTGTAAGCTCGAAGAAGCAGCGTCCGGGGTTGCTGCCCGGGCGCGATGGCGTAACCATGCCCGCGGGGCCTGCGCCCCAACAGACACCGCTGAAAGAGGGACTTGCGATGAAGACTGCACTCACCGGACTGCTGTGTTTCCTGCTGCTGCCTGCCGCTGCGCAGCCGCCCCAGGCCAACGCCCCCGAGTTCATCCGCGAGGGGCAGAAACTGGTGCGCGCCGGACAGCTCGCAGACGCGCTGCTTCTGTATCAGCGCGAGATCGAGAAGAACCCGGCCAACACGGCGGCGCTGAACGCCGCGGGCGTCGTTCTGGACCTGCTCGGCCGCACCGCGGAGGCGCGCCAGTATTTCCAGAAGTCCGCCGACGCCGCTCCCGACGCCCAGACCCGCGCCGTGGCGTGGCGGCAGATGTCGATGTCCTACGCCTTCGACAACGACTGCGCCAATTCGGCCCGCTATGGCCGCATGCTCTACGACTACTGGCTGGAACGCGGCAACCACTACGCCGCCGGCGAAGCCGCCAACGAGGTGGCGCGCGTCTGCATCGAAGCGGGCGCCCTGGATGAAGCCGAGAAGCTCTACCGCATGGGGACGGAAGCGGGTCTCAAGGAGCCCAACATCAGCCAGGACCGGCAGGCGCTCTGGATGTTCCGCATGGAGCACGCCCTGGCCCGCCTCGCTGCGCGCCGCGGCCAGAAAGACGCGGCGCTGAGGCATATGGCCTCGGCCAAAGCGCTGCTCGACGCGCACCCGGAGATGGCCAAACAGCAGCAGCCGTTTTTTCCTTATCTGGCCGGCTACGTGGCGCTGTACCTGGGCGACGCGCAGGGCGCTCTCGAACACCTGCGGCAGGCGAACCAGAACGATCCATTCATCCAGTGCCTGATGGGCATGGCGCATGAAAAGCTGGGCCAGAAGGAAGAAGCCATGGCCTGCTACCGGCGTGCGTCGCAGACCACGGGGCATAATCCGCCCGCGGCCTTTGCGCGGCCGTTCGCGCAGAAGAAGCTGGGAATGCGGCCGTAGCCGGCCGGCGTTCCGGCCTGCAACTGCCGCGGGAACGATTTCAGGAAGCGCGCTGCGCCTCAGCCTCTCCGCGGAGCCATCCGGAACGGAGGAAGAGCTTCACGCCGCGCACGTCCTCTGCGCGGAGGGATGGGGCCTCGATGAACCAGGCCTCCTGAGGAGCTTCGATCAGGACGCGCAGCGCGGCGGCGAAGCCGCCGCCGGGAGCGGGAACAGCCGCGCAGCCGGCGGCGCGGAGGGCCTCGAGAACCGGGGGCTCCAGAGCCGCCGGCTCGTGGAGCACGGTGAAATGAACTCCCTGGGCGGCGCAGTCGCGCGCCGAGGCGGCCAGCGCCGGGCCGAGCCACTCCGGGGCGCTGCGCTCCACCACAGCGGCGAACAGAGCCCTGTCCTGGTTTGCGGAGAGGCGCCGGACCGCGCGCTGAATCATGGCGGCCCAGCCGGCAGGATCCGCAGCGAAGCTCTCGGCGCTGGCAGGCCCGTGGCCGAGGCCGAGGATGTCGCCCGCACGCACAGTGTCCGTCCGGCGGTTCTCGTAGCCAAGCGCGAGGCGCAACAGAGCCGGCGCCGCCCCGCCCGCCTCGGAGGCGATGTCGGCAGCGCGTCTGGCGGCATGCTCGGCTGAATCGCCCGCGACAACCAGCGCCAGGGTGTCCGGTCCGGCAAGGGAGCTGCGCCAGGCCCGGTACTCCCAGACGCTCTGGCCATTGCACTCCAGGGCGAAGTCCGTGGGCCGGAGCGGGGCTGCGTTGTCCGATCCGCCTCCCCAAAGGCGCGCCATGAACTGGAGCCCGCCCTTTGCGGGAATCTTCTCCAGCCGGATTTCGACCGTTTCGCGAGGCAGCTCCTCCACCTGCCGGATCCGCTCGCGGGCCAGAACAATGTTGCGGAGGAGCGTAACGGGGACCGCCTTCGACCTGCGCATCTCGGCCAGCAGGGGCAGGAAGCGCGCATCCCCGGTGCGGCCCATGGCCCAGACGGCGGCGGCGCGCCGGGCGTGGTCCTCATGGCGGGCCATGGAGGCGAGAGCGGAGACGGCCTCGGGCCGGCCGGCCAGGTAAAGCCCGACGGCGGCGTTGGCGGCCACGCGGTGGTGGGGGTCGTCGAGCTTGCGGGCGAGGAGCTGCACAGCTTGCGTGTCGCTGCGGCCCCAGAGCGACTCGACCGCGTTCGCGCGGACCCGGCTGTCGCTGTCCTCCAGCCACGCCTCGCCCTCGGCTGCGATCCGCGAGAGCCGGCCCCAGGCCAGCGCCAGCCGGGACCTCAAATGGCGGTCTTCGTGAGCGGCGTCCAGCTTATCCACTGCATAGGCGGCCAGGCGGAGCCACTCGGCCAATGCGGCTTCTTCGTCGGCGCTCACGCGCCGGGGCTGGACGGAGGCCGGACGGAACGTCCGCGCAGCAGCCGGATCAAGCCTGGCCGCCAGTTGCAGGGCCAGGCTGGCGGCCCCCGGATCGGTGCGGGCCAGCAGGGCAAGGACATCGCCGAGCAGGCCGCGGCGGAGGAGCCGGGCCAGGAGCTGGCGCGTCATCTGGCTGTCTTTGCCCTCGGCCAACAGGACCGCGGCCACAGCCATCAGCAGGGCGTCCTGGTCCAGCCAGTCGCCGCCTGCCGGCTCGCCGCGGGCGGACGGAATGCGGCGCGAACGGACAAAAGAATCCAGCACGCCCAGGGCGCTCATCACGCCCCTTATCGGCAGCGCATCAGAAGACTTGACTGAAGGCGCAACGGCCTGTCAGATGAACATCTCGTCGTCGTGCGTGGCCCGGTCCACGGTGGGGCGCCGGGCCAGCAGCAGCGTCTGCAGCGCAGCTTTCACCCCCGCCACCATGCCGCTCACCTCGCGGACAGGGCGCATGACCGTCCCGTGCACGACGCCGACGACGTCCTGCACGCGGCCGAGGATGTCTTCGAGGACCAGATCGATCCGTTCGCTCTGCACGCGCCACTGGGCGGCGATCTCCTGCCGCGCCCGGTCGATGCCGTCGACCTGTTCCTGCACCGACTCCATGATATTTTTGGCCATTTCGGCGGCCTCATGGAGCTCGACGGCCGCCTGGCGGAACGTCGTCTGCGCCTGCTCGAGGGCCGCCCTGGCCTGCGGAATGAGAGGCGTAACTTCCTCCTGCAGCCTGCGCACGGACTGGTAGAGGCGCCATGAGGCGATCGCCTGCACGAGCAGCGACAGGCTGGACACGGCCACGGCGATCGAGAGAAGAACGAGGGCCGTCTCGGACTGCATCACGCCCCCGTTCAGATGCCCTGCGCGAGATCATCCGCCGGCGGCGCAGGAGCGTGCGCCGCTTCCACCTTTTCGCGATAGGCGGCCTTGCCGGCCTCGACGGCGGCGGCGATCTGCTCCTTCTGCCGCGCGACCGCCTGCTTGCCTTTCTCGTAAGCCTCCACGGCGCTCTCCCTGATCTCGTGGCTGCGCCGCTTCAGGTACTCCTTCCCCTCTTCCGCCTTTTCCTTCAGATACTCGCGGGTCTCCTCGCCGGATTTAGGAGCGAACAGGATGCCTACGGCCACGCCGATGCCCAGGCCGAGGAAGAAATACGAAAATTTGTTGTCGCTTGCCATGGCTGCTCCTTGCTGACTTCAGTGTACTCCACTCACAATCAAAGCAGGCAATGAGAAAAAGAGCGGCCGCGAAGCTGGAAGAAGCCGAACTCAGAGAATACGCATTGCGGCTGCTGGCCGCCCGCGCGCTGACCGTCGCGCAGCTGAAAGAGAAGCTGCGCCGCCGCGCCGCCGATCCGGCCAGCGTGGAGAACGTCGTGCGGCAGCTGAAGGAATACGGCGCACTCGACGACCGCCGCTTCGCCGAATCGTTCTCCGCCGCGCGCGCCGCATCCGGCCTGTTCGGGCGCAGCCGCGTGCTGGCCGAGCTCGCCAAACGGAAGGTCGCTGCCAAAGTAGCGGAACAGGCAGTCCGGCAGGCGTTCGCAGGCGTCGATGAAGACGGGCAGGCGCGCGCCTGGCTCGAACGCAAGTACCGCAACCAGGATCTCGCCGCGCTGCTGGCGGAGCCGTCGAAACTGGCCGCAGCGTACCGGCGGCTGCGCCATGCGGGCTTCTCCCCGGGCGCAGCGATCCGCGCGCTGCGCCGCTTCTCGGAACAGGCCGATCAGCTGGAAGGGCTCGAGCCGGACGCGCCGGCCGGGTGAAAAGCGCCGCTACACCAGCGCCGCCGGGTTTTCCAGAGCGCCGATTTCCGGCACGCGGATCGTGACGATGTCGCCGGGCGCCAGCGCCGCTTCCTGAGGCACGATGATGCCGGTGCCGGTCAGCAGCACGCTGCCCGCGGGCACAGGGTTGGAGCGCATCAGGTAGCCGACCAGCGTCTCGATCTTGCGGTTGAGCTTCGAAGTCGAGACGCTGCCTTCGAAGATCACCGTCCCGCCCCGGCGCACCGTGCAGGTCATTTCCAGCGCGTACGGGTTGGCGATCTCATCCGCCGTCACCCACCATGGCCCGAGCGAGCAGCAGCCGGCGTACACTTTCGACTGCGGCAGGTACAACGGATTCTCGCGCTCGATGTCCCAGGCGCTGACGTCGTTGGCCAGCGTGTATCCAAGAATCTCGCCCCCGTGGCCCAGCAGCACGGCCAGCTCGGGCTCCGGCGCGGTGAATTTCGAATCGCTCCGGATGCCGATCGGCGCGCCCGGCCCCACGCACACGCGCGAGGTGCCCTTGAAGAAAATCTCCGGCCGCGGCGCTTCATAGACGTGGCGGTAGAATCCTTCGCGCGTGCCGTGCTCGGCGTCGCGGAACGCGGCGCTCATCTCGTACGTGCACCCGCAGGCCCATGCCTCGCGGGGCTGCACCGGGATGGCCGGCTCGAGAAACTCGCCGCCCTTGGCCGCGTACTCGGCGGCCATCTGCGCAAAAGTCAGCTTCTTGCGCGGAGCGCTGTCGATCAGCTCGAGCACCGTATAGCCGGGGATCGGGTGCGCCTCGCCATCGCGGAACACCGCCGCCGTCACCCGCCCGTCCCAATACACCTGTCCTATCTTCATCGCCGTGGCTCCGGAGACCCCAATCAGTATTTCACATAAACGGTCTTGAAGTCGGAATAGAACTCCAGCGCCGCCGGACCCTGCTCCTTCGGGCCGAAGCTCGAGTCCTTCGTCCCGCCGAACGGCAACTGGTACTCGACGCCCGCGCTGGGCAGGTTCACCGTCACCAGTCCTGCTTCAATGCCGTAGATGTACTCGAACATGCGCGACACGTTCGAAGTTTGCAGCGACGCCGACAGCCCGAATTCGCTCGCATTGGCGATCTCGAGCGCATGCGCCAGATCGCGCGCCTTCATGACCGCCAGCACGGGTCCGAAGATCTCTTCCCTGGCGATGGTCATGTCCTGAGTCACGCCGGCGAAGATCGTCGGCTCGACGAACCATCCTTTGTCATAGCCGGTTCCCGTGAGGCGCCGGCCGCCGCAGACCGGCTCGCCGCACTCTTTGCGGCCGATCTCGATGTAGCGGAGCACCGTGTTCATCTGGCCTTCGTCGACACAGGGCCCCATGTCGATGCCGGGCTGCATGCCGTCGCCGACCTTCAGCTTCTTCGTGCGCTCCACCAGCGCTTCCAGAAAGCGGTCGTAGATGGACTCTTCAACGATGGCCCGCGACGTGGCCGTGCACTTCTGGCCGGTCGAGAAGAACGCCCCGTTGACGACGTTCTCCACGGCAGCTTCGAAGTTGGCGTCAGCCAGGACGATGGTCGGGTTCTTGCCGCCCATTTCGAGCTGGATGCGCAGCTTGCGGCGCGAGGCCCGCTCATGGAGCCACGCACCCACGCCGCAGGAGCCGGTGAAGCTGATGGCCCGCAGCGGCGGCGCATCGACGAGCGCTTCGCCCAGCGCCTTGCCGGGGCCCGCCACGAAGTTGACCACGCCTTTCGGAATGCCCGCTTCATGGCAGGCCTCGACGATGCGCCACGCGCTCAGCGGCGCGGCCGAGGCGGGCTTGATCACGACCGTGTTGCCGCAGATCAGCGCTGGCGCCATCTTCCAGGCCGGGATCGCGCTGGGGAAATTCCACGGCGTCACCAGCCCGCAGACGCCGATGGGCTTGCGGAAGGCGAACATGTGGACGCGCTCCCGCTCGCTGGGCGCCACGATGCCGCCCAGCCGCGACCCTTCTCCGGCGAAGTAGCGGAAGATGTTGATCGAGCGGCGGACCTCGCCTTTGGCTTCGGGAAGCGTCTTGCCCTCTTCGCGGGTCATGTCGGCGCTGATCTCGTCGAAGCGCTTTTCGAGCAGATCGGCCACTTTGAACAGCAGCGCGCCGCGCGCCGGGCCGGTCATCGACGCCCACCCGGGCAACGCCGCCGCCGCCGCGTCCGCGGCTCGAGCCATCTCAGCCGCCGTGCCGTTGACGAATAGTCCCACGACTTCGTCTGTGTTTGCCGGATTGCGGTTTTCGAACGTGGGCCCTGCGACCCACTCGCCATGGATGTAGTTCGGAAAGATCGGTGCGCTCATGGGATACTCCCGGAAATCAGAACTTCACCGCCGGCGCGGTGCGCGCGCCGGGATCGGTGCGGAAATAGTCGTCGATGCGCTGGAAGCCGAGAAAACCGGCGAACAGGTTGTTCGGGAACAGCCCCAACGTCGTGTTGTATCGCTGCACGGCCTCGTTATACTTGCGCCGTTCGACGGCAATACGGTTCTCGCTGCCAGCCAGCTCGTCCTGCAACCGCAGGAAGTTTTCGCTCGAGCGGAGCTGCGGATAGTTCTCCACCACCATGAGAAGCCGGCCGATGGCCGTGTCCAGACCCTGGTTGGCGGCGATCTTCTCTCCGGGCGTCCGTGCGTTCAGCAGCGCGGCGCGCGCCTGCGCCACCTGTTCGAACACGGCGCGCTCCTGCGCCGCGAAGCCTTTCACTGTTTCCACGAGATTCGGCACCAGGTCCGCGCGCCGCTGCAACGCCACATCCACCTGCGCCCAGGCGGCCTGCACGGCCTCCCGTTGCGCGACAAGTTCGTTGTTCACGCTGGCAGCTTTTCCGCCCACAATGATGCCGGCCACCAGCAGAATTCCGAGAACAATGGCCACGGCTTTCATGTCGTGCTTCCTCCATTCTCCAGGCGGTCGACCGCGTCCGCCAGCAGGGAAATCGATTCCAGATATTTTTCAAACAGCGATGGGGCATCCGCCGCGCGCGCCTTCTCCGAGCCCTCGCGCAGCCGCAGCAGCTTCTCGAACGCCTCGCCGGCGATGCCGAACTCCTCCCGCAGGGCGCGCACGATCTCATGCTTGCGCCATGGGGCCTGGCCCCTGCGGAGGCGCAGGGCGTGGCGGCCCAGCATCACGAACGTGGAGACGGAGTCCAGCATCAAGCGCATCAGCAGGCGGTGGTCGTGCAGCACGCCGCCGGCCTTCTGCCGCAGCCGCAGCAGCTTGGCGCGGATTTCGTGCTCCACCTGGGCGCGGTAGAACCGGTCGTCGATCTCGAGCCCCGCGATGATGTCATCGCCGAACAGCACGCGGCGCCGTTCGGCCATGTCGTGGAATTCGATGGGGAAGCAGTCGGTCGACGAGCGCACTTCCGCTTCCGCCATCAGCAGGGGCGACGGATTGCCCTGCTCGCGCCACCATTGGAAGATCTTCTCCGCCCGGTCCAGCTGCTCCACGCCGAGCTGGCGCAGCACCGCGAGCACGTTGAGGTCCGAGTAGCCCGCATGCCAGTCGCCCGAGGCGGCCGAGCCGTAGAGGATGACGGAGACCAGATCCTTGCCGTACGCCTTCTCCAGCCGCGCCGTAAGGTCGTTGAGCAGCTTTTCCACGATTTCCTGAGCCATGCCTGCACCGTCCTACCAGTCGCTGGAAGCGCCGCCGCCGCCGGAGTCTCCGCCGCCGAATCCCCCGAAGCTGTCGCTGGAATCGAAACCGCCAAAACCGCCGCTTGAACGGGCCGGAAAGGCGGCGCCCTGCCACAGCACCGGCAGCCACGCGGCCGCCGGCATATCGCCATAATAAATGCGCCGCCGCGCCGCCCGCTGCGCGCGCGCCAGGGCGCTGAACAGCAAAAAGAAGCCCAGCGCCCCCGCGGCCGCCAGCCACCACGGAACAGGCTCCGCGGGCGCCGGTCCGGAACGGCGCCTGCCGACGGCAGGGCTGATCTGCACCCCTTTGGCCTGCGCGATCCGTTCCCCCAGCGTGTCCACGGCCGCCAGAAGGGCGCCCCTGTAGTCGCCCGCGCGCAGGAACGGGCGCATCTCGCGCAGCACCCAGCCGGCGTAGCCGTCAGGGATCACCGGCTCCAGTCCGTAGCCCACCTCCAGCCGCGTCCGCCGGTCGCGCACGGAGACCAGCAGCAACAAACCTTCATTCTTCTGTTTTTGCCCGACGCCCCACTTGCGGAACAGGAGGTTGGCCACGTCTTCGATGGGCTCGCCCTCGAGCGACGGCAGGATGACCAGCGCCATCTGCACGCCCGTGGCCTTTTCCAGGCGTGCGCAGGCCGCGTTCAGTTCCTCCACCGAGTCCCGGCGGAGCACGCCCGCGAAATCGTTGATGTAGCCCTGCGGCTTCAGCGCTCCGAAGTCGGCTGCCGCCGCGGCGAGCGCAGCGCAAAACAGCAGGGCCCTGGCGGCGGGCGGCATCATTAACACTGTAAATCGCCGGGTTCGATGCGCGCTTCTCCGACGCGTCCGAGCATGGCAAGGCCGATCCGTCCGGGTGCGAACATCTCCTGCGCCAGCGCCTGCACTTCCTGCGCCGTCACCTGATCCACCGCCGCCGCCACTTCCTCCAGGCTATAAAACCGGCCGTACGTCAGCCACTGCCGCGCCAGGCTCGACATTCTCGAAGTCATCGAATCCAGCGACAGCAGCATCGCGCTCTTCACCGATCGGCGCGCATGGCTCAGCTCGTCCTCCGCCACAGGCTCCTCTTTCAGCCGCCGCAGCTCCTCCATCACGCTGCCAAGGAGCTTCCGCGCAGAGTCGGCCGAAGTGGCTGCGTAAATCCCGATCCAGCCCGCGTCGAGATATTGAACGAGGTCGGAAAAGATCGAGTACGCCAGTCCCTGCCGCTCACGGATGTTCTGGAACAGGCGCGAGCTGATGGTGGCCCCGAGGATGATGTTGAGCATATAGGCCGCGTAGAGGCGCTCATCCCGCGCGGTGACTGCGGGCGCACCCAGGCACAGATGCACCTGCTGGAGGCTGCGGCGGCTTTTGAGAATCAGCGGAGCGTCCGCCTTCGGGGGCTGCGCTTCGGGCCGCAGTCCTCCCGGGGCCAGACGCCCGAAGTACCGCTCCGCCAGCTCGACGAACCGCTCGTGTTCCACCCGGCCCGCCGCGGCCAGAGTCAGGTTCTCCGGCCGGTAATACCGCTCGTGAAAAGCGCGGATCTGATCGCGCGTGAAGGAGCGGATCGTTTTCTTTGTGCCAATGATCGGTTGCCCGAGCGGGTGGCGCTTCCAGAAGTGCCGCACGAAGACGTCCGTCAGGTATGACTCCGGGTTGTCGGTCTCCATTTTCAGCTCTTCCAGAATGACGCCTTTTTCTTTCTCGACCGCCGCGCCGTCAAACCGCGGGTTCAGCACGAGGTCGGCGTGGATTTCCAGCGCCTCGGCGAGGTTTTCGTCGAGCACCTTGAAGTTGAAGCTGACCAGCTCGCGCCCGGTGCAGGCGTCCGTCAGGCCGCCGAGGGCGTCCATCTGCCGCGCCAGGTCTTCGGCCGTCCGCGTCTTCGTGCCCTGGAACAGCATATGTTCGATGAAATGGGAAATGCCGCACTCCTGCGGTTCTTCGTAACGCGACCCGGCCTCCACCCAGATGCCCGCGGCGACGCTGCGCACGGAATCCACCTGCTCGGTGATGACCGTGATGCCGTTGGACAGGCGGGAGACGCCGATGATTCTTTCAGGACAGGAAAAGCGCATGTAGGAATTGCCTGCAATGCTGCCTTTCATTCTCTCATCCGGCGCGGCTTTGGCTGCGGGCCGCATAATGAGAGGCAGTGGCCGCCACTCTGATTTTCGCCGCCACCTACCTGGTACTGGCCATCGGCCGCTTCCCCGGCCTGCGCATCGACCGGACCGGCGCCGCCATCGTGGGCGCCAGCCTGATGGTCGCCAGCGGCACGCTGCGGTTCGATGAAGCCCTCCGCGCCGTGGACTGGACGACCATCGTGCTGCTGCTGGGCATGATGATCGTGGTCGCCAATCTCCACCTGTCTGGCTTCTTCCGCCTTGTCGCAGCCCGCGTCGTCGAGCATGCGCACAGCCCGAAGATGCTGCTGGCGGGCATCGTCGCCGTCAGCGGCGTGCTGTCGGCGCTGTTCGTCAACGACACCATGTGCATCGTGCTCACGCCGCTGGTGGCGCAGGTGACGCTCTCGCTGCGGCGCAATCCCGTCCCGTATCTGCTGGGCGTGGCGATCGGTTCGAACGCCGGCAGCGTGGCCACCATCACCGGCAACCCGCAGAACATGATGATCGGCGCTCTGTCCGGCATCCCGTATCCGGAATTCGCGGCGGCTCTCGCGCCGGTCGCCGCCATGTCACTGGCGCTGACGTGGCTGGTGCTCGTGATCATGTTCCGAGAGGAGTTCCGTTCCGGACGGTTCGAGCGCGTCGAGGTCGGCCGCATCCGCGTCAACCAGCCGCTCATGTGGAAGGCCGTGGCCGTCTCGGCCGGCATGGTGCTGTTCTTCCTCCGCGGCTGGCCGGTGGCGCAGACGGCCATTGTGGCCGGCGCCGTGCTGCTGATCACGCGGCGCGTCAAACCCGAGAAGGTCTATCACGACATCGACTGGCCGCTGCTGGCCATGTTCGCCGGACTGTTCATCGTCGTCCGCGGCTTCGAAACGACGGCGCTCGAGCGCGGCCTGCTCGATTTCGCCGAGGGCACGCCGCTGGACCGGCCGGCCGTGCTCAGCTTCTTTTCCGCCGTTGCGTCGAACCTGGTCAGCAACGTCCCCGCCGTGCTCCTGTTCAAGCCCGTCATCGTGAAGCTCGCCGATCCCACCCTCAGCTGGCTGACCCTGGCCATGTCGTCGACCCTGGCAGGCAACTTCACCCTGGTGGGCTCCGTGGCGAACCTCATCGTGGTGGAAAGGGCCCGCCCCGAGGTGCAGATCCGCTTTATGGACCACTTCAGGGCAGGCGGACCGGTGACTGTGCTGTCCATCATCGCCGGCGCCCTGTGGCTCGACTGGCTGCGCTGACGGGGGCATCCAGCCGGTTCCGCGGCCGGCCCTGCTCCGGGGTTCAGGACACCGCCGCACCAGCCGTGCTGCGGCCTGTCATTGCGGGCGCTGCAGGGGTACGAAACGGCCATCGCGCAGCAGCCGGTAGCGGCGGCCGCGCCACTCGATGGTGTTGCCGAAGAAGCCCGCCAGCCAGAAGGCAAAACTCAGCAGGTCCTGCAACGGGATGAGGGACCAGAAGCGGCGGCACAGCGGGTCGCGCAGCGCCAGCTGCGAAACAGCCCAGGCGGAAACGGCGCGCAGAACCGCGGTCGTGATCAGCACCGGAAGCGCAAGGGCGGGCAGCGCCGCCGCCGCCGCAAGCCCCAGCGGCAGCGGGTTGGTAAACACCTGCCCCAGATATCCCCATGGCCGGGAGCGGCGCGTCGAGCGGTTCCAGCGGAGCCGGTGCGCGAAGTTCGCCCGCCACGGCTGCGAGCCAATGCGGTGTTCGATCACGTACGACGAGAGAATCACGCCATGACCGCGCTGCGCGGCGAACTGCCCGAGAACGAAATCCTCGGCCAGATACCCGCTGAGCCGCGGCCAGCCGCCGATCTCTTCAATGACGCGGCGGCGCGCGGCAATGGTCGGTCCCACGGCGAAACGGACTCCGCGCTCCACCAGGCGCGCGGTGAACGCCCCGCCCCAGAATTCCGTGTTCATCCCCAGCGCTTCGAGCAGGGACCAGAAGCTCGCCCCGGGCACGGCGCGGTAGGGGCAGGTGGCAACGCCGAGCCCCGGCGCAGCGAACTCCGCCGCGATCACACGCAGCATGTCCCGCGATACGCGGATGTCGGAATCGCTCATCACGAGCAGGCCGTGAGCGGCCTCGCGCATCATGATCTCGAGGCTCCAGACCTTTGCGTTCGCATACGGCGGCTCGCCGGTCACGAAGAACCGCACGGGCACGCCCGCGTACTCTCCGCTCAGCCGCCGCGCCAGAGCCAGCCCGGCATCGTCCGCCTGCCGGGCGGCGAACAGAAGCTCGAACGCAGGGTAGTCCTGTTCGAAGAACGTGCGCAGGTTCTCTTCCAGCCCTTCATCGAGCCCGTGGAGAGGCTTGAGAACCGAGATGGGCTCCGCGGAATTTCCGGTCTTTGGACGCACGCGGCGCCAGTCGAGCACCGCCCACACAGTGAGCAGGCAATACACCCATGAACCGGCGGCCAGGGCGAGCAGCGGCCAGGCAAACCAGTCCATGGGAGCAGGCGCTAGTCTTCCACCGAGCGCGTGCGGTTCTTTTCGGCGATCATGGCCACCACTTCGTCCACGGAGCGCGCGCCCAGATCGCCGCCCCTGCGCGTGCGCAGCGCCACCTGGCTGTTGGCCGCTTCGCGGTCGCCGACCACGAGCATGTAAGGGATCTTCTGCAGCTGCGCCTCGCGGATCTTGTAGTTCACCTTCTCGCTGCGTTCGTCGACTTCGGCGCGGAGCCCTTCCGCCGCCAGGCGCGCGCACACCTGTCGCGCGTATTCAATGTGGCGGTCCGCGATGGGCAGCACGATGGCCTGCACCGGCGCCAGCCAGACGGGGAATGCGCCCGCGTAGTGTTCCAGAAGAATGCCGAAGAACCGCTCGACGCTGCCGTAGAGCGCCCGGTGCACCATCAGCGGCTGATGCTTTGCGCCATCCTCGCCGACATACTCCAGCTCGAAGCGCTTGGGCAGGGTGAAATCGAACTGCACGGTGGAGAGCTGCCACGGACGGTCCAGGGCATCGACCAGCTTGACGTCGATCTTGGGTCCGTAGAAGGCGGCTTCGTCCTCCATCACCTTCGCCTCCAGCCCGACGCGCTCCACGGCGCGGTGCAGCGCGCTCTCGGCGAGCTGCCACTGGTCCGGCGTGCCGTCGTACTTGCCGCTCGAACCGCCGTCCCAGGTGGAGATCTCCGCCTGGTAGCGGTGGAAGCCGTACGTCTTCAGCACGTCGACGGCGAACTCCAGGCAGTTGACGATCTCGTCTTCAATCTGGTCCGGGCGGCAGAAGATGTGCGCGTCGTCCTGCGTAAAGCCGCGCACGCGGAAGAGCCCGTGCAGCGTGCCGGAGCGCTCGTAGCGGTACACCGTGCCCAGCTCGCCCAGGCGGACGGGCAGGTCGCGGTAGCTGCGCTGGCGGTCCCGGTAGATCAGAATGTGGCCCGGACAGTTCATCGGCTTCAGCCGGTAGCGCGCGTCATCGAGCTCCATCGCCGCGTACATGTTTTCGGCGTAGTGGCTCAGGTGGCCGCTGATCTGCCAGAGCTGCTCGCGCATGACGTGCGGCGTGTTCACCAGGTCGTAGCCGCGCTTCAGGTACTGCTCGCGCATCCAGTCTTCCAGCAGCTTGCGCACCAGCGCGCCCTTCGGATGAAAGAAGATGAGGCCCGGCCCGGCCAGCTCCTGGATCGAGATCAGATCCAGCTGCCTGCCCAGCGTGCGGTGGTCGCGCTTCTTTGCTTCCTCCAGCTTGTGCAGGTAGTCCTGGAGATCCTTCTCGCTGAACCACGCCGTGCCGTAGATGCGCTGCAGCTGCTGGCGGTGTTCGTCGCCCTTCCAGTAGGCGCCCGCCACCGACAGCAGCTTGAAGGCCTTGAGCTTCTTCGTGCTGGGCACGTGCGGGCCGCGGCAGAAGTCGATGAAGTGGGGGCCCAGCGTGTACTCGCTGAAGACGGCGTCCGCCCGCTCGTCGATGAGCTCGCATTTCATCTGCTCGCCCATCGCTCTGTATTTGGCCAGTCCTTCTTCCTTGGGCGTGAGCCTTCGCTCGAACGGAAGGTCGCGGTCGCGCAGCTCCCACATCTTCTTTTCGATGCGTTCCAGATCCTCGGGCGTGAACGGCTCGCTGCGCTCGAAGTCGTAATAGAAACCGTCCTTGATCGGAGGTCCGATGCCGAGCTTCGTGCCGGGAAACAGTTCGAGAACGGCTGCAGCCAGAAGATGCGCGGTTGAGTGGCGGTAGACTTCGAGCGCTTCCGGATCCTTCGGGGTAAGGATCTCGACGCGCGCATCAGCTTCGATGGGCCGCGTCAGGTCCCACAGCTCGCCGTTGACGCGGGCGACGATGGCGTCGTCGGCCAGGCGGCGGCTGATGGACCGCGCGACGTCCAGCGGCGTCGTGCCGGGAGGAAACGTGTGCTGGCTGCCGTCCGGCAGCGTCACCTGAATCGGACTGCTCATGGGGAACCCCGGTAAATCCCAGACTAGCACGCGCTGGAACGGCGACCTTTTTCAGC
>Ga0209381_1001955_pt1 | contig 28845 bp, 19 predicted proteins | sample DewCreD2012metaG_FD_184111 | JGI IMG/M metagenome (GOLD analysis project Ga0209381, IMG submission 184111) | Hot spring sediment bacterial and archeal communities from British Columbia, Canada, to study Microbial Dark Matter (Phase II) - Dewar... ...
AAATTATAATATTCTATATCAGTATTAATTAAAATATTGTCAATGTATTTCCTTCTTAATTGTGGTTCATTTTTAATAAGAAGAATATGTTCTGGTGAAAATAACACTAAAGGAATTTTTCCTATTAGTTCATTGAATCTATATATTTTTTTTTCGTCTATTTTTAAATTCTTTTTATTATTAATCTTATTATATTCAATACAATATTTTTTGTTAATATTATTTTCATACGTAATATCTGCACTAATTTGAAAAAAATCACAATCATTTTTCAATAAAAAAATATCTTCACTGCATCTAAATGATTTTACTGTAGATATATAATATATTGCTTCAATAATATTAGTTTTTCCAGAGCTATTTTCGCCATAAAACAAATTAATATTTGTTGAAAAATTAATTATTTGTTTATCATAATTTCTAAAATTAATTAATTCTAACTTATTTAGATTCATTTGCGCTCCATAATAAAATATGTTCTACGTGGAACATAAAATAATATATCAAATATATTGTTCTATGTGGAACATTTATGATTTCCACATTTAATTTTTTAATTCTGATATTATATTTTTATTTGTTTTATTAAGTAATTATATTATTATATTAGATGTTTTCCACAACTTTTGAACATAGAAAATACAAAAATCTATAGAACCAATTTTATAATTAAAATAATTAAATCTATTATATTTTAAAAATTGACTTTCTGATAAAGTTTGTTTTATTGAAATTAGTTGTTTCATAGTTGTGTAATATATAATATATCCATTATATTTAGTGAAATTGTTTGAAATTTCTAAAGTATGTTTGAAATTTGAAAAAGCACGAGAAATAACGCAATCAAATTTTTCCATAAATTTATTATGATTTATAATATCTTCAACTCTTTTATTAATTATAAATAAATTGTTAAGTTGTAATGTTGATTTTATATAATTAAGAAATGAGACCTTTTTATTGTTGGATTCAATTAAATATACTTTTTTATTTTCTGAAAAAATGTATATAGGAATTCCGGGTAAACCTGCTCCAGAACCTATATCCAGTATTGTTTCACAATGTGAAAAATCTTTTATATTGAATATTTGTAGCGAATCAATTATATGTCTATCAATTATGCAATACATATTTTTTTTTGAAATCAAATTTATTTTTTTGTTCCAGTTATATAATTGTTTTATATATTTAACTAATAATTCTATTTTATTTGAATTTTTTGGATATAAATTGTTTTCTGTTAATTTAGTTAATAAAATATTTTTAATATCCATAAGTATATTATGACAAGAATTAAAATTTTATACAATAGAAAAATATTTATTACCAGGATGTAACTGTTGATTTTTTTCTATTTTTTTTGAAAAATTTTTCAATAAAATTTTTAGGTTTTGGGGTAGGTGTTGCGGTTGGTTCGGGTGTGGGTGTTTCTATTTTTTCTATTGTTGGTGTTATTAAGTCATTTAGTATTTTATTTTCTTCTGCTTTTATAATATCAATAAAAATTTCAGCTCGTCTGTTTTTATACATATTTTCTATTGAATTGTTTGGTAATAATGGAACTGTATCTGAGTAACCCTTTATTATGATTCTTGAAGCATTTATTCCTTTTTTTATAAAATATTTTTTTACTTGATTAGCCCTATCAACTGATAATTCATAATTTGATGGATACTTTTTTGTGTGTATGGGTTGATTATCTGTATGCCCGTTTATTATTATAGGTGATTCATATTTATTTAATAATAATAACATATTATCAAGTACATTATAAAATTCTGGTTTAATATTTGCAAGTCCTGAATCAAATTGAATTACAGGATAAAATAATAATTTATTATCCTTTTTAATTAATTTGACTGTTAATTCTTCTGGTATTTGTTGGGATATTTGAGTTGGTAAAGGTTGTTGTTCTATTACTTTCAAAACAGGTGGAGTTTCTAATATTATTGGTTCTGTAACTTTACTTTCTTTTTGTGTGATTATTTCAGGAGTAGGTAATGGTTCTGTTAAAATTCTGTATAACCAACAAGGAGAATAACCACCATCATTTGTAATTTTAGTTTTTTCTGATTTATCAATATTCATTATCCAGATTTCCGGCTGATATTTATTATCTATAAAATTTGTATATACAATTTTGTTATTATTATATGAAAATCTTGGAGATAAACTTTTACCATCATAAGAAAGTTGTTCTGTTGTTTTATCTGATATATTTAATAGTAAAATATCTATATTTTCTCCGTAATTTAAGGCAAAAATAACTTTTTTTCCATCATTTGAAAAACAGGGCGAACTTACTTTTTTGTTATTATAATTTGTTAATTTTTCTTCATTTTGATAATCAATATTTCGTATATACAAATTATATGTTTCTTCATTTTCTATTTTAACATAAACTATGTTATTATCTTTTGATAATGATGGAGAAATACAATTATGTGTGTATGTTATTGCTTCCTGATTATAACCATCTTTGGTAATTTTCCATATATTTTTATTTCTTGAATAAATAATAAATGATTCATCTTGACTCCAGGCTGGAATATTGCTTATTCTGAAATTCTGAATATCTTCTTCTATTTTTTCTTCATCAAAAGTTAATTGAACACTTTTTTTTGTTTTTAAGTCACCTAAAAATAAATTATAAAATCCGTTTTTTTGAACCCAATAAACTATATACCAACCAGACGGAGAAACAGAAGGAAACCATTTTGAATAATTATCAGGAAATAATACTTCTTTACCTGTTCCATCAATGTTTATCCAGTATAAATTTCCATTATAAGTATATACTATTTTTTCCATACTTGGAACAGATGTATTGGTTGGAGTGGGTGTAGGTTGTATCTGTACTTTTTTCTTTTTACATCCTAATATAAATGAAGAAAAATATATTAAATAGATGATTATTATAATATTAAATATAAGTTTAAAATTTTTATTCATTGTTTATATTTTCATCCTTTATAATATTATTCTTTTTTATAATTTCAGCAGCTATTGGATAATATGTTTTTAAGTAATATGTTAATCTTTGTTTTTTCATATTATCTATATTTATAATATAAATATCATTATTTTCTATATATAATAATGTCTGATTATCGACCCAATAAGGTGAAAAGCCGCTATTTGTAGTTATTTGTTTTTGATTTTTACCATCAATGTTCATTATCCATATATTATAATCATTATTTATATATGCAACATAATTATTATTGTATTTTGACCAGGTAAGATTATTATCTAAATTTATAATATTTGAAATTATTCTGTAGTTTGTTCCATCATAATTTACTAAAGAAATTCCTCTGTTATGTAAAAAAATAATTTGATTTTTGTCACCCCAATCAAAAACAGGATTAAATATATTACTTTCGGTTATTTGTATAAGTCCTGATGTATTATAATTCATTGTCCATAAACTATTATGATATTTTGTTTTTTCCCTTGAAAATAGCCATTTTTTACCATCTGGTGAAAGTTTAAATGATGTTATATCATTAGTTTTTGTTATATTTGTTGGAGAATTACCATTTTTATCAATCTTACAAATATTATTATTTTTTAAAAAGTATATTTCTTTATTATCAGTATTCCATGATATTTGCCCTGTATTTTTTAAATCAATTGTATTAATATTTTCATTATTTAAGGTTAATTGAATTTGTTGTGTACCATCTGTGTTCATTATCCATAAATTTACAAAATTACTTCTATCTGAATAAAAAGCAATTTTTTCTCCATCCAGTGAAATTGCAGGACACCAGTTATTACCCTTATTGGTTAATACTCTTTTATTTTTTCCATTTAAATCCATAACACATATTTGATATAAATTTTTACTGTCTTCTATAATAAAAAATATTTTTTTTTCATATGATTTTATATCAGATTGTGTTTCCTGAGAATGTATAATGTAATTATTTAAAATTAAAAAATATAATAAAAATAAAATTTTTATTTTATTCATTTATACCTCAACTAAATGATTTATGTATATGTTATATGGTTTTATTTATAGTGTCAAGGTTTTTTTGTTTTATTTTATTTAAAAGATTAAATTAAATATTGATAAATTAATATAATTGTGGTTATATGTTAAAATATTATAATATTAGGAGGTAAAAATGAAAAGATTTGTTTGTTTTGAAATTGTTTTTTTATTTATTTTTTCCGTATTATTTATTGCAGCAACGGATAATTTATTTTCCCATATTCCTTATAAAAGTGCTCAATGGAAATCAAAAACAACTGTGCAGGGTAATGCTGAATCAATGATAATTGAACAAAAGGTATTTTATAAAAATGGGAAAATGCGAACAGAAGCAGAAATAAAAAATCCTGTGAGCGGTGAAAAACAAAACACAGTAACTATTGTTGATGATAAATTTATTTATTCTTATGATAAAAATAAAAAGCAGGGAACTAAGATGTCAATTAACAGTGAAGGTCCTATGAATCCTGAAAAACAAAATATTGAAATGTTAAAATGTAGAAAAAATGCAATTAAAAAAGGAAACGAAAAAGTTAATGATATTCAGTGTATTATTTATGAATATAACTGTATGATAAATAATGTGAACTTTTCAATAATTGAATGGAGAAATAAAGATGGTTTTCCTGTTAAAACAGTTTCAAAATATCAAAATATGATAACAACAGTTGAAACATTTGATTTAAAAACAAATGTTACTTTATCTGATTTGCTTTTTAAACCTGAAACTGATATTAAATTTATGGATATGGAAAAAATGATAGGTGAAATGAAGGGATTGAAAAATAAATCTGACGTTCAAAATAAAAAGAATAAAATTGAAGCAGTACAAGAAAAAAATAATGATAATACTAATAGTAGTGAAGATGATGTTGATGCCGGTGAAATGATGCAAAATATGATGAAAAAATATATGAATAAATAAGTAATCCCTCAGTGATGGTAGGTAAAATAATCTTCTTATAAACGTTTTAAAAATTTATATATATTAAAAGGATATATAGATTTTATATACTAAAAAAAATTTATTTTTTTTACTTGACAAAATGTATACTTTATGGTATACATTTAATAAAAGAAAAAGAAAGGAGAAATAAGATGAACAAGAAAGAAGGATTAAAAACAGTGATTAGGTTATGGCCTGCAATACAAGGGTCAATAACCAAAGTAAGAAAACCCTGCATTAAAAAAGAATGCGAAATATGTAAACGTGGAGAAAAACATGAAGCAACAATATTTACGTATTGGGAGAATAAAAAGCATAAATGCATGTATGTTCCCAAAGGATTGGTATCGGAATTAAAAAAGGCATTAATAAATGGGCGAAAGATAGAGAAATTAATGAAAGGAATGGGGGTATATCTTATTAAAGAATATCGTAGGAAACAAAGGGAAAAAAGATGAGCATAGGATATTGTAAAGGATGCTATGAAAAACAGAGGAAGATAGATGAATTGGAAGCAGAAGTAAAAAGATTGAAGGAGAAATTGAGATATCAAGAGAGGACGGCGAAAGAGGGATATTTTGGGTCGTCAACGCCAAGTTCGAAAAAGCCAATAAAAGAAAATGCGAGTGAGGAAGAAAAGAAGAAAAAAGGAGGGGGGCTAAAGGGGCATAAAGGATATGGGAGGAAAAAAATAAAAGAGGAAGAAGCGGATATGACAAGAGAGGTGAAAGTAGAAAAAGAATGTCCGTATTGTGGGATAAAGTTAAATGATAAGGGGAAAAAGAAGCGAATAGTAATAGATTGTGAGACAGTAAAAGTAAAAAGAATAATATATTATTTAGAGAATAAAGAATGTTCAAAATGTGGTAGGAAATTCAATGGGAAGGTGGAAGGAGTATTACCAAGAAGTTTGTATACAAATAGATTTTTAACATATGTAGCAATAGAACATTATATAAGGGGGATACCATTAGGGAGATTGGCAGAGCAATTAAAAGTAGGATATGGAAGTCTTATATGTGGGTTACATAGAATAGCAAAAATATTTCAAAGAGCGCCGGAAGAGTTAATAAAGGAATATCGGGAGTCAGAAGTAAAACATGCAGATGAGACAGGATGGAGAAATGATGGAGAAAATGGATATGCCTGGTTATTCGCCAATGAAAAAATAAGTATATATAAATTTAGTAAAAGTAGAGGAGCGGCGATACCAAAAGAGATATTTGGGACAAATGGGGTTAAAGGAGTGTTAGTAGTAGATAGATATAATGGGTATAATAAAGTACCATGTAAAATACAATATTGTTATGCACATTTATTACGGGAAGTTGAGGATTTAGCAAAAGAATTTCCAGATAATTCAGAAATTAAAAGATTTGTAGAGAGTTTTGCGCCATTGCTTTCAGAAGCGATAAGGTTAAGGGGAGAAAAAATAAGTAAAAGTAAATTCAAGCGACGAGCAAATAAAATAAAAAGAGAGATTATTAAGATAGTAAATTGTAAAGCGAAACATCCTGGGATACAGAGGATACAAAATATTTTTCGTAATAATGAACAACGTCTATATCACTGGGCAAAAAGTAGAGATATCCCAGCAGATAACAATTTTGCAGAACGAGAATTAAGACATTTGGTAATATCACGTAAATTAAGTTTTGGGTCACAGTCAGATAATGGAGCTAAAACTCGAGAAATACTAATGACAGTTCTTCATACACTTAGAAAACAGACTGATAATTTATATGAACGATTAGAAAATGCGCTGAATATTTTTGCAGTTAATCCAACCATAAATTTATTTCCTATTCTTTTTCCTTTAAATACTTAATATTTTATAAAAACCTACTTTGACTGAGGGATTACTAAATTTCTTTTATTTCTCTTGCATATTATTTGTTTTATTGATACTATAATATAAAAAGAAAATTAAGTTTTTCAGAAAGAAGGAAGTTTATGAAAGTCCTAATGATTTATCCTGAATATCCCGCGACATTCTGGAGTTTTAAATACGCACTTCCATTTATTGGGAGAAAAGCAGCATTTCCACCACTTGGCCTTTTAACAGTGTCTAAAATGCTTCCAGAATCATGGGAAAAAAGATTAATAGATATGAATGTTAAAAAATTAAATGACAGTGATATAGAGTGGGCTGATTATGTGTTTGTAAGTGCAATGATTGTTCAAAAGAAATCAGTAAATGAAATTATTAAAAGAATAAAAAAATATAATAAGTTTATAGTTGCAGGTGGACCTTTATTTACAACAGGATACAGTGAATTTTCTGAAATTGATTGTTTTGTATTAAATGAAGGTGAAATAACTATTCCTGAATTTATAAAGGATTTGGAAAAAGGGCAGATAAAAAAAATTTACACATCAGATGAGAAACCGGATATTTCAAAGACGCCCATACCTGATTGGAAACTCATTAATATAGCAAATTATGCTTCTTTATCTATTCAGATATCCCGTGGGTGCCCTTTTAACTGTGAGTTTTGTGATATTATAATAATGAATGGCAGGATTCCAAGGATAAAAACAGCAGAGCAGGTAATACAGGAGTTAAACGCAATTTATGATACAGGATGGCGCAGCAGTGTGTTTGTTGTGGATGATAATTTTATTGGAAATAAACAGCACATTAAACTAATTTTAAAAAGTATAAGTAAATGGATGAAAGAAAAACATTATCCATTTACATTATTTACCGAAGCATCAGTAAATCTGGCAGACGAAGAAGAATTAATGCAGTTAATGAGAGAAGCTAATTTTAATACAGTTTTTGTTGGTATAGAAACTCCTGAAGAAGAAAGTTTATTATCCTGTGGAAAAATTCAAAATACAGGAAAAAATTTGCAGGAAAAGGTAAAAATATTACAAAGAAATGGATTTCAGGTCCAGGGTGGATTTATTGTCGGATTTGATACTGATACAAACAAGACTTTTGATAATATGATAAAATTTATTCAAAACAGTGGTATTGTAACTGCTATGGTTGGTATTTTAAGCGCTCTGCCGCAGACCCAATTATATAAAAGATTACAGGAAGCAGGCAGAATAATAAAGTTTCCTTCTGGAAACAACACAGACATAAATTTAAATTTTATTCCAAAAATGGACAAAGAAAAACTAATTGAGGGTTATAAAAAAGTTTTAAATTCGATTTTTAATCCTGATAATTATTATAACCGGATAATTATTTTTTTAAGAGAATATAAAAAATTTTCTAAAAACACACAAATGGCATTTAATTTAAAGATGAAAATATTATTAAAAGTAATATGGAAACTTGGAATATGGGGGAAAGGAAAAATACATTTCTGGAAAATGTTTTTTTGGACGTTATTTAAGAAACCACATTTGATGCAGGACGCTATTACCCTTTCTATACTTGGATTTCATTACAGAAAAGTTTTTGATAATTTGAATTTGTTATAAAAACAAGATGGTGAGGGGTAAGAAAAAAATTTTTGATTTTCGTTTTACGATTTAAAAAAATTTTTTTTTAAATTTTGAAGAATTAGAAGATTTGATTGCTACATTGCCTATTGCCGTTTGCCAATTGTGGATTGAAAAAAATTCCTCTACCCTGCAGGGCTGTCCCTTACCCATAAGTATCAAGAAGCAGGTATACCGCTGATTTTTTCGTAAAAAACGGTTGAGAAAAAGTCAGGCAAAGAATTTACAGTCAAAAGTAGGCGAGGCTTACGCAACACCCCTTAGATAGCATTAATAAGGGCGTTAAAATTGGGAGTAAGTAAAATAGACAACGCCACAAATCGCCTGTAATTTTCCTCAAAAATCAGGATATACCTGCTTCTTATTAAAAAAGAAGATATGGGTAATGGATAGCTTTCGTAAAGAGGGGAAAGGGGAGATTTAAAACTACATTATAGATTGCCGTTTGCTGATTGTTGATTGGAAAAACAAAGAACTGGATTCCTGCTTTCGCAGGAATGACAAATTAAAAAAAACGATTGTAAACTAGAAATGTCATGCCTGTCCCTGATTTCTCAGGGATAAACTCAAGCAGGCATCTAGTTTTTAAATTCCTGCTGGAGTTTACACCTGATTTATTCAGAGGTACAGGAATGACAGAAAATTGTAGTTGTAGAGACGGGGTTCCACCCCCGTCTAAATGGAAAATCGGACAGTAATGCAATTTGCGATTTATGAAAAGAAATTTTCGATTTGCGGTTTACGTTTTACGGTTTAAAGACATTGTTTTTAAATTTGAAAGATATGGAAGATACAATAATTACATTGCCGATTGCAGGTTGCTGATTGTCGATTAGAAAAACAAAAACAACCAGCAACCTGCAACAAGCAAACAGCAAATGAAAAGAGCGAGAGCGAGATTAGAGCAAGAGAGCGAGAAATGAGATTATTGGTAGGGGCGACCCTGTGTGTGGTTGACCGTAAAAGAAAAATTGAAAACCGTAAATTGTAAATCGTAAATTCTTTTCAACTTGTCAACTTTCTTACTTTAAAACTTTTAAACTTACATTTTAAATCGAAAATTGTAAATTTACAATAGATACTGGGGAACATATTGCGCTACTAAAACGTCTAAATTATAAAATATACAGAGGATTTATTATGAAAAAAAATATAATCTTTATTTTTTTATTATTTTTTATACAGAGTATTTTATTATCAGAAGAACTTGACTGGAATGATTGTGTGAGAGAGGCATTAAATAACAATCCGCAATTACAGCTAGCAAAAGCAAAACTGGAGCAGGCAAAAGCAAATTCATGGATTGCAAAAAGTTCAATTTTCCCACAGATATCTGCATCTGCAGGTGCGTCTAAATCAGGTGTTGAATTTGAGCCGGATAATATAACAACATCTTATTCTTATGGTTTGTCCGGCATGCAGATATTATTTGATGGCTTTAAATCATTAAATGATATTAACAAATCAAATGAAGAATCTGAAATAGCAGAATTAAATTATAAAACAATTTCTGCTAATATCAGATATAAATTAAGACAAGCATATATAAATTTAATGAAAGCGCAGGAACTTTTAAATATAACAGAAGATATATTAACAAGAAGGAAAAGGCAATATCTTGATATAAAGATGAGATATAATGCTGGCAGAGAACACAAGGGTTCACTCTTAAATGCAGAAGCAAGTTTGGCGCAGGCAGAATTTGAAACTGAACAGGCAAAGAGAAGTTTTTTATTAAATCAACAGATTCTGGCAAAAGAACTGGGCAGAAATGATTTTTCTGACTTAAAAGTAAAACAAAATTTTAATTTACTTATTGATTTGAATACAAGACCTGATTTCAATGAATTATTAAATAAAAATTATAATTATATAACACTTGAAAAAAACAAAAAAATAGCAGAATATTCTTTGGCATCAGCAATTGGAGATTTTTTTCCTTCTGTAAATATAAGCGGCAGTGTATCAAAAAGTGATGATGTATTTCCCCCGGATGGAAATTTAAACTGGACAGCTGGTATCAATCTTTCTGTGTCATTGCTTGACGGCGGATTGTTAATAGCCAGAAAAAATTCTGCAGATGCGTATTTAAAACAAACCCAGAAAGATTTTGAATATGGGAAAAATGATATATTGTTAAGTTTAGAACAGTCGTGGAACAATCTTGTTGACGCGAAAAATCAGCAGGAAGTCCAGGAAAAATTTTTGTCTGCTGCTTATGAGCGTGCTAAAATCGCTGATGTTCAATATTCAAATGGCCTTATAAATTTTGATAACTGGACAATAATTCAGGATAACCTTGTAAACAGTAAAAAATCATATTTGAATTCACAGGCAAATTTGTTAATTTCTGAAGCTGCCTGGATACAAATAATAGGAGGAACACTTGAAGATGAAAAAAAATAAAATTATTTTAATTTCAATAGTTGTAATAATATTAATTTTTGCAGGAATTAAAATTTTTATTCCCAAAAAATCCAAAGAAACAGTAACAATTGTAACTGTAAAAAAGGGTGATATTAAAATATCAATAAATGCAAGTGGAACAGTTCTGCCGCAAAATAGGTTGGCAATCAAACCACCGCTTGCAGGCAGAGTTGAAAAAATACTTGTTGTAGAAGGTGAGTATGTAAAAAAAGGGCAAATTCTTGCTTATATGAGTTCTTCTGACAGGGCTGCAATTTTGGATGCTGCAAGAGCGCAGGGAGAGACAAATTTAAAGGAATGGGAAGAAATTTATAAACCTATCCCCCTAATTGCACCCATAAATGGACAGGTCATAGTAAGAGGTATTGAACCGGGCCAGACAGTTACACAGCAGGATGCAGTAATAGTTTTATCAGACAGGTTAATTATAAAAGTTCAGGTTGATGAGACAGATATAGGCAAAGTTGCAAAAGACCAGAAAGCATTAATAACATTTGATGCTTATCCTGATAATAAAATTACAGGTGTTGTTGACCATATTTATTATGAATCAAAAACAGTGAATAATGTAACGATTTACGAAGTTGATGTATTGCCTGATACGGTTCCGGATTTTTTAAGGTCAGGAATGAGTGCAAATGTTGATATCATTCAGAATCAAAAAAATAATATTTTACTGGTTCCTTCCAATGCAATAAAAAAAGGTTTTGAAGGGAAAAGTTTTTTAATAGTTTTAAAAGATAATAAAAGAGAAAAACGGATAATAGAGACGGGATTATCAGATGGAGAAAATACAGAGATAATAAACGGAGTGCAGGAAGGTGAACAGGTTCTCATAATAAAGCAGGATTTTGCATTAAAAAATAAAAAGGCAGGTGAGACCACAAGTCCGTTTATGCCACAGCCACCGGGCAGGATAAGAAGGTAAAAATGATTGAATTAAAAAAAATTTCAAAAACATATAAAACTGGTAAGGTTGAATTTCAGGCATTAAAATCAATAGATTTAGAAATTAACAAAGGCGAATTTGTTGCTATTATGGGACCTTCGGGCTCTGGAAAATCGACGCTTATGCATTTAATCGGATTTTTAGACACGCCTGATTCAGGGAAATATATTTTTAAAGGCGAAGACATATCAAAGTTCTCAGATGACGAACTTGCTATTTTAAGAAATAAAACAATTGGCTTTGTTTTTCAGCAGTTCCATTTACTTCCAAGAGAAAATGTTTATGAAAATGTTTATTTGCCTGTTATTTATGGCGGTAAATTAAAAGATGCACAGGATGTATTAAACAGATTAAAAGACGTAGGCCTTTCTACAAAAACAAAAAATTTACCAAATGAATTATCCGGTGGTGAACGTCAGCGGGTAGCAATTGCAAGGGCGCTTATAAATAATCCTGATATCATACTTGCTGATGAGCCAACAGGTAATCTTGATTCAAAATCGCAGGAAGAAATAATGAAAATTTTTACTGACTTAAATAACGAAGGCAAAACAATAATTTTAGTAACACATGAAGCCGATGTAGCGGGCTATGCAAAAAGAATTGTTCGTCTAAAAGATGGTAAAATTGTTTCAGATGAAAAAATTAAAAAAGATAAAATTGTTAATAATAATGAAACTGTAAAAATAGAAAAAAATAACAGAATTGTTCCGGATAGAATAGCGATAGTTGATTATGCAAAGCAGGCAATTAATTCTATGCTTGGAAACAAATTAAGAACAGCACTTTCAATGCTTGGTATTTTAATAGGCGTTGCATCAGTAATTGCAATGATGGCTTTAGGAGCAGGAGCAAAGGCATCAATACAAAAAAGTTTATCAAATCTTGGTTCAAATTTATTAACTGTTATGCCAGGTTCCTGGCGGGTAGGTGGTGTATCGCTTGGTGCTGGTTCTGTTACCAGATTTACAGAACAGGACGTAGAAGAGATTAAAAAAATACAAGGTGTAAAAAACGTTTGTGGCAATGTGGAAGGACGCGTGCAGGTCGTATTTCAATCAAATAACTGGAATACAAGGGTACAGGGTGTCGGAGTTGCTTATCCTGAAATGAGAAATTCGCAACCAGAATACGGGAATTTTTTTACAGAAAGTGATTTAAAAATAAGAAATAGAGTTGCATTAATAGGGAAGACGGTTCTTTCTTCTTTATTTGGTGAAACAGACCCGATAAATCAGCAGATAAAAATAAATAAAATTTACTTTAAAGTAATAGGTGTTTTGCCGGAGAAAGGCATAAGTGGATGGCGGGATAATGACGATGTTATCATAATTCCGCTTACCACTGCTATGTATAGGTTACTTGGAAAAAATTATATTGATTCAATTGATGTGCAGGTTGTGGATATTTCGCTTATGGAAGAAGTTTCTCAAAAAATAAAAGATTATTTGATGAAAAAATATAAATTAAAAGATGATACTTCTTTACGTATTATGAATATGGCAGATATTCAAAAAACAATGACGGAAACTGCAAATACAATGACAATGTTACTTGGATTTATTGCTGCAATTTCATTACTTGTCGGCGGCATTGGAATTATGAATATTATGCTTGTGTCTGTAACTGAGCGAACTCGGGAGATAGGTTTAAGAAAAGCAATTGGTGCAAAAAAAAGAGATGTTTTATATCAGTTTATAATAGAATCAATACTAATGACATCCACAGGAGGAATTGCAGGAATTATTCTTGGCAGTCTGATTTCAGGACTGCTTTCTTTAGTTGCAAAATGGACAGTTGCAGTTTCTATTTCATCGGTAGTTATAGCGATTTTGTTTTCTGTTGGTGTAGGACTTTTATTTGGAATTATGCCGGCACGCAAAGCAGCAGAATTAAATCCAATAGATGCGCTGAGATATGAGTAATACATTGTAGATTGCTGGTTGCCGATTGCGGATTGGAAAAAAATTCCTCTACCCTGCAGGGCTGTCCCTTACCCATAAGTATCAAGAAGCAGGTATACCGCTGATTTTTTCGTAAAAAACGGTTGAGAAAAAGTCAAGCAAAGAATTTACAGTCAAAAGTAGGCGAGGCTTACGCAACAATCCTTAGATAGGATTAAGAAGGGCGTTAAAATTGGGAGTAAGTAAACTAGACAATACCACAAATCGCCCGTAATTTTCCTCAAAAATCAGGATATACCTGCTTCTTATTATATAGATAAAGATATGGGCAATGGACAGCTTTGCCCAAGGGAGAAAAGAAGATAAGTAATTGCCCCTCTTTCAAAGTGCCGTGATGAACGAAGTGAATTTTACGGTATAAAAGAGGGGCAGGGGGAGATTTGAAATACCTTGCCGATTGCAGGTTGCCGATTGCGGATTTAAAAAAATTTCCTCTACCCAGCGGGGAGAGGATAAAGGTGAGGGGGGATAAATACGTTGTCGATTGCTGATTGCCGATTGTCAATTGAAAAAAACAAAAACTGGCTCCCTGCTGGAGTTTACACCTGATTTATTTATGGGCAGGAATGACAAGAGAACAAGAGAGCGAGATTAGAGCAAGAGAGCGAGAAATGAGATTATTGGTAGGGCCGACCCTGTGTGGTCGCACGAAAACGACATTCGGCAAATGGCAATTGATAATTAAAATTTCCTCTACCCAGCGGGGAGAGGATAAAGGTGAGGGGAGATAACTACATTGTCGATTGCAGGTTGCTGATTGCTGGTTTGAAAGAAAATAAGTGATTGCCCCTCTTTCGTAAACTGTCCATTACCCATAAGTATCAAGAAGCAGGTATACCGCTGATTTTTTCGTAAAAAACGGTTGAGGAAAAGTCGGACAAAGAGTTTGCAGTCAAAGGTAGACGAGGCTTACGCAACAATCCTTAGATAGGATTAAGAAGGGCGTTAAAATTGGGAGTAAGTAAAATAGACAACGCCACAAATCGCCCGTAATTTTCCTCAAAAATCAGGATATACCTGCTTCTTATTATATAAAGATGTGGGTAATGGTCAGCTTTGTGAAAGGGAGAAAAGAAGATAAGTAATTGCCCCTCTTTCAAAGTGCCGTTATGAACGAAGTGAATTTTACGGCAGAAAAGAGGGGAAGGGGAGATTTGAAATACCTTGCCTATTGCGGATTGGCAATTGACAATTGAAATTAAAATACATTTTCGGTTTCCGATTTTCGGTTTACGGTTTAAGAAAAAAAACAAAGAATAAAAAATTGAAAATTGGAAACCGCCAATATCTTATGTCTTTAAATCAAAAATTGAAAAATGAAAACCGAAAAAATATTAACAACCAGCAATAAGCAATTGACAATTGAAAAGCGCAATAGCAAGATTATAAGTAGAGGGCAACCTGTATGTTTGTCTCATTCCCGTACCTGAATAAATCAGGGATAAATTGTAAATTTCTATTATTTTATATCATAAATGCAAGTAAATTTTCACATTTCATATTACTTATACAAAAAAATCCTTGAAAAAAAATATTTTTAAAGATAAAATTAAATTGTTTCATTCCAGTATGCTTTTTAAATCATAATTTTGAGGTGAATTGCAGTGGCAAAGGTTAAGATAATTGTTACTTTAAAAGATGGCGTTTTAGATCCGCAGGGAAAAACAGTAAAATTTGCTCTTGATAAAATGGGTTACAAAAATATAGGTGATGTTAGAATTGGCAAATACATAGAAATAGAGGCAAACAATGGTAATAAAGAAAAACTAAAAAAAGAGATAGATGAAATTTGTGATAAACTTCTTGCAAATCCAAATATTGAAAAATATACATTTTCAATTGAATAAAATTTAATTTTAAGGAGAAATCATTTGAAAGCCGGTGTCGTTGTTTTTCCAGGTTCTAATTGTGATGCTGATTGTATGTGGGCATTAAAAAATGTGCTGGGAATAAATACAGAGTATATCTGGCATGAAACAACAAATGTGATGAAATATGATTTAATAGTAATACCTGGTGGATTTTCTTACGGCGATTATTTAAGATGCGGTGCCATTGCACGATTTTCCAGAGTTATGGATAATATAAAAAAATTTTCAACAAAAAAAAATAAGTTAATAATAGGAATATGCAATGGCTTTCAGATACTGCTTGAAGCAGGATTATTACCAGGGGCTATGCTTATGAATAAAAAATTAAAATTTATCTGTAAATATGTATATGTTACAGTAGAAAACAATAATACGCCTTTTTCAAATAAATTAAATAAGGGTCAGATAATAAAAATACCTATTGCACATAACGAAGGTAATTATTTTTGCAATGAAAATACATTAAATGATTTAATAAAAAGTGATTGTGTTGTTTTCAGATATTCTGATAAAAATGGGAATATAACAGATGAGAGCAACCCCAATGGTGCTTTATATAATATCGCCGGTATTATTAATAAAGAAGGAAACGTCCTTGGAATGATGCCGCATCCGGAGCGGGCAATGATAAAAGAACTTGGTTCAACAGATGGCAAGTTGATTTTGGAATCAATAGTTAATTATTTTAAAAACAGATAGCAAGGAGAAAAAATTGTTAAATTATAATATAAAAATAACAGATAAAATAATAAAAGAACATAATTTAAAAAAAGATGAATACGAACTTATATTAAAGATTCTGGGAAGGCAACCTTCATTTGTTGAACTTGGAATTTTTTCTGCGATGTGGTCAGAACACTGCAGTTACAAACATTCAAAACCAATGTTGAAAAAATTACCAACAAAGGGTAAATATATTTTACAGGGTCCGGGTGAAAATGCAGGTATTGTAAATGCAACAACAAAATTGGGTATTGCTTTTAAAATAGAATCTCATAACCATCCCTCTGCTGTTGAGCCGTTTCAGGGAGCTGCAACAGGAGTCGGTGGAATTTTAAGAGATGTATTTACAATGGGCGCTCGCCCTATTGCGGTTCTGGATTCTCTTCGTTTTGGAGAACCGGAATCTAAAAATACTCAAAGATTATTACCAGGTGTTGTAAAAGGTATTGCATTTTATGGTAATTGTGTTGGTGTCCCTACAGTTGCAGGAGAAACAGTTTTTGAAGAAAGTTATGAAACAAATTGTCTTGTAAATGCAATGACTATAGGTGTTGTGAATAAGAAAAAGATAAAAAAAGGTGTTGCAAAGGGATTAGGCAATCCTGTCATTTATATAGGTGCTGCAACAGGCAGGGATGGTATACATGGAGCTTCATTTGCATCTGCAGAACTCACAAAAGAAAATCAGGAAAGACGCTCATCGGTTCAGGTGGCAGACCCATTTATGGAAAAATTACTTTTAGAAGCCACACTTGAATTAAATGAAAAAAATTTAATAATTGGTATTCAGGATATGGGTGCTGCAGGACTTACATCATCTTCTGTTGAAATGGCAAACAGGGGAGGTGTTGGAATTGAATTAAATATTGATAAAGTTCCAAAAAGGGAAACAGGGATGAATGCTTATGAGATTATGCTCTCCGAGTCACAGGAACGTATGCTTATGATAACAAAAAAGGGAAATGAAAAAAAAGTAGAAAAAGTTTTAAAAAAATGGGGTCTTCATGCTGTTACAATAGGAAAAGTAATAAAAGAAAAAAACATCATAGTAAAAGAAAATGGAAAAATTGTTGCTAATATTCCTGTTTCACCACTTGCAGACAGTAATCATAAATATTTTCCTTTAAAAAGACAAAAAGGTGTAAAACCAAAATATCTGGATAATATAAATATTGATATTGATTCAGTTCCTGTTCCGCAAAATATAGAAGAAGTTTTAATAAAATTATTGGGCTCCCCTAACATTGCATGTAAATCAAATATATGGGAACAATATGACCATATGGTTCAAACAAATACATGGACTTTACCGGGCTCAGATGCTACTGTGTTAAAAATAAAAGGAGAAAATTTATTGCTCGCAACATCAGTAGATGGAAACGGCAGATATACATATCTTGACCCTTATAAAGGTGGTGCAATTGCAGTAGCAGAAGCAGCACGTAATGTTAGTGTAAGTGGAGCAACACCAATTGCACTAACCAACTGCCTTAATTTTGGAAATCCGGAAGACCCTGAAATATTCTGGCAGTTTGAAAAAACAGTGCAAGGTATGGCAGATGCGGCAAAAATCTTAAAAACACCTGTTACTGGCGGAAATGTCAGCTTTTATAACGAAGGCAACAAAGGTGCAATTTATCCAACACCGGTAGTTGGTATGATTGGCTACATAAAAGGAACAAAATATGTAAAACAATATTTTAAGGACTCCGAAGATATAATTTTAATTTTAGGTCAGACAAAAGATGAAATAGGTGCATCAGAGTATTTAAAAGTAATCCACAATTCAGTAAAGGGCCCTGTGCCGGATATTGATTTAAAAACAGAATTGTTTATCCAAAAAACAGTAAGAGAAGGAATAAAAAAAGGAATAATAAAATCAGCACACGATATTTCAAAAGGTGGACTTGCAATCGCACTTGCTGAATGTTGTATCTCGGCTGGACTGCATGGAGATAAAAATATCGGGGCTTTTGTTGAACTGCAGAGTGATATCAGGATTGATTCATTGCTTTTTGGGGAGACACAATCAAGGGTTATATTAACCACATCAAAGAATAATTTGAATGAAATAAAAAAAATAGCAGCAAAAAACAAAGTTATTTTAACTGAAATAGGAAAGACAGGTGGCGAACGACTTATTATTAATATTGATTGGGCTGCAAAAAAATGTTCGCAAAAGATAAATATAAAAATTTCAGAACTTGAAAACATCTGGATGAATGGAGTAAACAAATATGTTTGATAAAATTTATGAGGCGTGTGGTATTGTTGGTGTGTATGGACACGAGGAAGCATCCACTTTAACATATTTAGGCCTTTATGCTTTGCAACACAGGGGACAAGAAAGTGCCGGCATTGTTACCATTGATAACAATCAAAGAGCTTATGAGGTTAAAGCGATGGGCCTTGTTTCAGAAATATTTAATAAGGAAAAATTATCATATCTTAAAGGTAATATGGCAGTAGGTCATGTCAGATATTCTACAACCGGCTCTTCTATTGTTGAAAATGCTCAGCCAATAAGAGTTAACTATATAAATGGTGTGTTGGTTGTTGCTCACAACGGAAATCTTGTAAATGCAGATATAATAAAGGATGAACTTGAAAAAAGCGGGTCTATATTTGAAACAACCGCTGATTCGGAAGTTTTGATTCATTTAATTGCAAAGTATAATAAATTAAATTTTATTGATGCAGTAAAATGGTCTTTAAATCAGATAAAAGGTGCATTTTCATTTCTTATTATGAATAATGATACATTGATTGCTGCAAGAGACCCAAATGGTTTCAGGCCGCTTGAAATCGGAAAACTTGATGGTGCCTATATTATTGCATCAGAGACATGTGCTTTTGATTTAATAAATGCAAAATGGATTGCAACAGTGGAACCGGGAGAAATGGTTGTTTTTTCAAAGAAGGGGATGAAAAAAATAAGATACGCAGAAAGACAGCGCAGCGCAATGTGTGTTTTTGAGTTTATTTATTTCGCAAGACCTGATTCAATTATATTTCACAGGTCTGTAAATGACATAAGACGCGGTCTTGGAAATCAACTTGGGAAAGAGTCGCCTGTTAGCGCAGATGTTGTCATACCCGTCCCTGACTCCGGGGTTTGTGCTGCAATTGGTTATTCTGAAACAACAGGTATAAAATATGATATGGGGCTTATAAGAAATCATTATGTCGGAAGAACTTTTATTGAGCCAACGCAGGAAATAAGGGATTTTGGAGTCAGGTTAAAATTAAATCCTGTCAGGGAAATTATTGAAAATAAAAGAGTTGTTGTTGTTGATGATTCAATAGTCCGTGGCACCACAAGTAGAAAAATAATAAAAATGATAAGAAACGCAGGGGCAAAAGAAATACATTATCGTATTTCTTCGCCGCCGATTTTTAATCCGTGTTTTTATGGGATGGATTTTCCAACAAGAATGGAACTAATTGCAAATAGTCATACACTGGAGCAGATAAGAAAATACATAAGAGCAGATTCACTTGCGTATTTATCATTAGAAGGTTTGATAAAAACAGTTGGTGGCAGAAAAGATAAATTTTGTATGGCTTGTTTTGATGGCGATTATCCTGTTGATTTCAGAGAAGGACAAGATAAGTTTCAACTGGAAAAGTAAAAACTATTTCTGAATTGCCGAATGTCGATTGCGTATTGGAATTATTTAAGATTTTAGATTCAAAAATTTGAAGATTTAAAATTAGGTAAATTTGGTAGATTCGGTAGATTTGGTAAATAAAAATCAGTCAATCAGGCAATTTGAAAATTAGACAATTAAAAAATCATTTTCCATATTTCTTTAAAAGTATAATCAGTACATTTATATCAGCAGGAGTAACGCCGGAAATTCTACTTGCCTGACCAATTGTCTGTGGTTTTATTTTAGATAATTTTTGTTGGGCTTCTTTTGAAAATCCGGAAAATTTAAAATAATCAAAATCCTCAGGGATTTTTTTATCTTCTAATTTTCTGAGCTTTTCAATTTCTTCATTTTGTTTTTTTATGTAGCCCTCATACTTTATTTCTGCTTCAAAAAAATCAATAAAATGTTGATGCACATCATCTTTTATTTCTGCAAATAATTTTAAATCTTTGTATGAAATTTCAGGCCTTTTAAAAATATTAAAAAGTGGCGTGGGCTCATTTATAGATGTGGTATTTAATGAATTAAGATGATTTGTAACTTTTTCTGACGGATAAATAATTGTTTTTTTCAATTTTTCCAATTCTGTTTTAAAAAACTCTTTTTTTTGCATAAACAACGAATAAAATTCATCGTTTATGAGTCCGTATTTTCTGCCGTATTCAATTAATCTTATATCAGCATTGTCGTTTCTTAATATCAGACGGTATTCTGCACGAGATGAAAATAATCTGTATGGTTCGGTTATGCTCTGGGTTGTTAAATCATCAATCATCACACCTATATATGCTTCGGACCTTTTTAATACTAATTGTTCCATTCCTTTTATTTTTGCAGCAGCGTTTATACCTGCTATTAATCCCTGTGCTGCTGCTTCTTCATAGCCGGATGTTCCATTTATCTGACCTGCAAGAAATAACCCTGGTATTTTTTTAGTTTCCAATGTTGGATAAATCTGGTCAGGAAAAACAAAGTCATATTCAATACCATATCCGGGTTTTAAAATTATTATATTTTCAAAACCCGGTATTGTTTTTAAATACGCATACTGAACATCAAGAGGTAAAGAAGTTGAAAGTCCATTTAAATAAAGTTCCTGTGAGTCACGCCATTCCGGCTCAATAAAAACCTGATGAGATGTTTTTTCTGGAAATTTTACGACTTTGTCCTCTATTGAGGGACAGTATCTTGGACCAATGCTGAATATTTTTTTATTTGTTTTGCTGTATAACGGGGAACGATCTAAATTATCTGAGATAACTTTGTTTGTTTTTTCATTTGTTCTTGTAAGGTAACATATTATTTGTTCTATATTGATTTTTTTTGTTGTAAATGAAAAAGGTGTTGGGATTTCATCACCATATTGTGGAATAAATTTTGAGAAATCAAGTGAGTTTTTATCCACCCTCGGATTTGTTCCTGTTTTTAATCTGCCGAGAATAAGTCCTGTTTTTTTTAATGAAGTTGATAAATTAATTGATGGCGGGTCATCTCTTCTGCCCCCCGGGAAAGAATCAAGGCCTATGTGCATTATTCCGTTTAAGAAAGTTCCGGTTGTAACAATAACAGCTTTTGAAAAAAATCTTTCATTTTTTGAAGTCAAAATTCCTGTTACACCTTTATCATCTGTTGTTATTTCATCTACCATTGCTTCAATGAGTGTTAAGTTTTGTTGGTTTTCAATGGTTTTTTTCATATATTTTGAGTATTCTTTTTTGTCTGCCTGTGCACGAAGGCCTCTTACCGCCGGCCCTTTTTTTGAATTTAAGACCTTGAATTGTATGCAGGTTGCGTCTGATGCCTTTGCCATTTCACCACCCAATGCATCTATTTCTCTTACCAGTTGACCTTTTGCAAGTCCACCGATTGCAGGGTTGCAGGACATTTCAGCAATTTTATTTATATTTATGGTAAATAGGGCTGTTTTTAATCCCATTCTCGCAGATGCAAGTGCTGCTTCACAACCAGCATGACCTGCACCTATTACTATAATATCAAAATTATTTTTATTCACAATTTCTCCTGAATTAAAGTATAATGTTATATATTATATAAGAAAAAAATGAAATGTAAAATGTATAATGTGTAATGTGTAATGTAAGATGTAAGATTTTAAAAACATTGTTTTTAAATTTGGAAGATACAATAACTACATTGCTGATTGCTTGTTGTTGATTGGATACTACATTGCTGATTGCTGATTGAAAAAAACTAACACCAAATAGCAAAAAACAAACAACAATTGAAATGGATTTGGAATAGGTGATAGATATATATGCGGCAAAATTTATATAATTTTACATTACAGGAAATTACAGAGATAGTGCAAAAAATTGGTGCGGAAAAATTTCGCGCCAAACAGATTTTTGACTGGTTATATAAAAGTAAAGTAAAAAATATAAAAGAAATGAAAAACCTGCCTTTGCAATTACTTGAACAACTTGAGGCAAAATACGAAATTGCCCTTCCAGAAATAATAAAAGAAACAAAATCAAAATTAGATGGAACTACAAAATATCTTTTAAAACTAAAAGATGGAGCCAAAATAGAGTGTGTTTTATTATATGATAAAGAAAGAATTACTTTATGTGCTTCAACCCAGGTTGGCTGTGGCTGTGGATGTGCTTTTTGCTCAACAGGTTCTATCGGATTTAAAAGAAATCTTGAACCCTGCGAAATAACAGGCCAGTTTATTTTAATGCAGAATATTACGCAAAATAAGATTACAAATATTGTTTTAATGGGTATGGGCGAGCCGTTTTTAAACTGGGAAAATGTAAATAAAGCAATAATTATAATTTCTGATAAAAATGGACCTAATTTTTCTCAGACAAGAATTACTGTTTCCACGGTTGGTATTATCCCTGTAATTAAACAAATAGCAGATTCGGATTTAAAAATCAATCTTGCGATTTCTCTTATATGTGTTGATGATGAAAAACGCACAAAATTAATGCCGGTGAATAAAAAATATCCGGTAAATGAAATAATAAAAATAGCGAAATATTATAACAAAAAAAGTGGCAAGGAAATTACATTTGAATATATTCTTTTTAAAGATATAAATGATAGTATCAAAGATGCAGAAGAAATAATAAAGAAGTTAAAAGAAATAAATTTTAAAATAAATCTTATTCCTTATAATAATTCTTTGAATAAAGATTTTTCAAAGCCGGAATATGAGAAAATTTTAAAATTTCAGAAAATATTAATTGATGGTGGAATTAAAACATATATAAGAAAGGAAAAAGGTAGTGATATAAAAGCAGCTTGCGGCCAACTTGCAGCGGAAAGTGGGGAAGAAAAGTGAAATATTAAATATGTAATGTGTAATAAAGTAAAGAAAAATTTTATAAAAACCTATCATAACTTATGGATTACAACTTGAATATAAAAAATATAGACAAAATAATTTAAATATTATATTATTAACTGGTTTTAAATAATAATTTCAATTTTTTAAAGGAGAAAATTATGCCAGCTGATATAATAGTAGGTGCACAGTGGGGAGATGAAGGCAAAGGCAAAATCATAGATGTTTTAACCGGTTCTTATGATGTTGTTGTGAGGTATCAGGGTGGCGCTAATGCAGGTCATACAGTTATTGTTGATAATCAAAAATATGTATTACATCTTTTGCCATCAGGTATTTTGCATAAAGGCAAATTAAATATAATAGGAAACGGTGTTGTAATAGAATTGGAAGAATTAATAAAAGAAATACAAACGTTGATAAACAGAGGAATAAAAATCACTTCTAAAAATTTAATGATAAGTGAAAATGCCCATATTGTCATGCCTTATCATAAAATTTTAGATTCTGCTCGCGAAACAAAAAGTGGTGCAAAAAAAATAGGCACAACTGCGCGTGGAATAGGACCTGCTTATACAGATAAATATTCGAGGACAGGCATTAGAATTCGCGACATATTTGATGATGAAAAATTATTAAATAAAATAGAGATGAATTTAAATGAAAAAAATTACATTCTAAAAAATTATTATGGGTTGGAAGAATTATCCGAAAAAGAGATATATCAGAATATTTTAAAACAAAGAGAATATATAAGACCATTTGTTGGAGATACTATTTACTTTTTAAATGAATTGTTGAAGAAAAATAAAAAAATACTTTTTGAAGGAGCTCAGGGGTCATTGCTTGACGTGGATTTCGGCACATATCCTTATGTAACATCGTCAAATCCCACAATAGGTGGTGTTATGACCGGCTCTGGAATTTCTTATAAGTATATAAATAAGGTTATAGGTATAGCAAAGGCATATCAGACACGCGTTGGCTCTGGACCATTTCCTACTGAAATGGAAAAAGATATTCAGCAAAAGATACGTGATATAGGTGCTGAATATGGCGCGACAACAGGCAGACCCAGAAGTTGCGGCTGGCTTGACCTTGTTGCATTAAAATATGTGGTTGATATAAGCGGATTAACAGAAATAATTCTTACAAAGATTGATGTTTTATCAACACTTAAAAAGATAAAAGTATGTATTAAATATGAATATAATGGGAAAAAAACTGACAGATTTATTCCTGATGGAATGGAATTATACAATGTAAGGCCTGTTTATATTGAACTTGATGGCTGGATGCAGGATTTATCCAAAATAAGAACATATAAAAAGTTGCCAGTTGCTGTAAAAAAATATGTTAAATTCATAGAAGAATATACTGGTATAAAGATTTCAAAAATATCAGTAGGACCTGACAGAAAACAGATTTTTAATAAAAAGTGAAAAATTTTTCAGACATTTTAGAAAAAGAAAAAGAATTTATTTTATTTTATTCATCATTTCCTTCTTCAGAACAACCGCAGGTAATTCTTTTTTATAATCCTATAAAACAAATTATATGTAAAAATTTTGCAGACATAGAGGATAAATTAAAGGTTTTGGATTTTTATATAAATAAAGGATATTATATTGCTGGTTTTATTTCTTATGAGGCAGGATTGTTTTTTAATGATTTAAAAATAAATAAAAGCATAAAATTTCCTTTGTTTTCATTTGGCATTTACAAAAAACCAGTAATAATAAGAAATTTAAAATTAGATATAAAAAATGATTTTGCTGTTTATGATATAAAAAGAAATATTGATTTTAAAGAATACAAATTAAAAATAAAAATTATCAGGGATTTACTCAAAAACGGCGAAGTTTATCAGATAAATTATTGTTTTAAGGAAAAATTCAGAGCTTTTGGTGATTTGCTCAATTTATTTTTTAATCTTGTAAATTTACAAAAAACAAAATATAGTGCATTTATAAAAAGCAGGGAAAATTATATTTTGTCAATCTCTCCAGAAATGTTTTTTTTCATAAAAGGTGATGAAATCATTATGAAACCAATGAAAGGGACGTTGTTAAAAGATGGAAATATTAAAAAAGAAAAATTAAAAGATGAAAAAAACAAAGCTGAAAATATTATGATTGTTGATTTGATAAGAAATGACCTCGGTAAAATTTGCAGGATTAATTCCATAGAGGTGCCGGAAAAATTTGTAATTGAGGACTATGGAACTCTTTATCAGATGACATCCACCATAAAAGGCAAATTAAAGACAAAAAAATTCAGCGATATAATAAAAGCAATATTCCCATCCGGTTCTGTAACCGGCGCTCCAAAAAGAAGAGCAATGCAGTTTATTTCTATATTAGAAAAAGAGCCAAGGAGAGTTTATACCGGTTCTATTGGCTATTTTTCAAAAAATAGGGGATTATTTAATATATGTATCAGAACAGCTGTTGTTGATAGAAAAAACAATAGAGCAGAAATGGGCATTGGTAGTGGTGTGGTTTATGATTCAGTTGCATCAAAAGAATATAGGGAATGTCTGGGTAAAGCAAAATTTTTAGAAAAATTTGCATTTGATTTTAAAATATTTGAATCAATCTTATACGAAAAGGGAAAAGGATTTTTTTTATTAAATGAACATTTAAAAAGATTACAAATATCCTGCAAAAAATTTAGATTTAAATTTAATAAATCTGAAGTTTTAAAAAAATTAAATTCAATAAAAGAAAAAATCAAAGATGAAAATAAATATAAGATCAGAATATTTATTGATGCGAATGGGAATATGAATGGTGACTATGAAAAAATAAGAGATGAAAAAGAAAAAACAGTAAAACTTATGTTAGCAGATGAAAAAGTAAATAGTAAAAATATATTTTTATATCATAAAACAACTAAAAGACAGTTTTATGATAACTGGTTAAAAGAAGCAAAACAAAACGGTTTTGATGAAGTTGTTTTTTTAAATGAGCGCGGGCAGATAACAGAATGTGCAACATCAAATATTTTTATAGAAAAAAATGGTATTTTCTTTACACCACCTGTTAAATGTGGCTTACTGAACGGAACCTACAGACAACATTTATTATTATCCAATCCGCAAAAATTCAGAGAAAAAATTTTATATAAAAAAGATTTATTAAAAGCAAAAGAAATTTTTATATGCAATTCGGTAAGGGCTAAGAGAAAGGCGGTAATAGAAAATAGAAAGTTAAAATTTCCTCTACCCTGCGGCTGTCCATTACCCATAAGTATCAAGAAGCAGGTATACCGCTGATTTTTTCGTAAAAAACGGTTGAGAAAAAGTCGGGCAAAGAATTTGCAGTTAATAGTATGCGAGGCTTACGCAACCCCCCTTAGATAGCATTAATAAGGGCGTTAAAATTGGGAGGAAGTAAAATAGACAACGCCACAAATCACCCGTAATTTTCCTCAAAAATCAGGATATACCTGCTTCTTATTATATAGATAAAGATATGGGTAATGGACAGTTTCTAAAAGGAGATTAAGAGGGATTTTCAATTTTTATTATCACCTCCTATAACTGAGGGGATACTAAATATCCCCAGATACATTTGACAAATATTTAACACTGTATTATAATCAAAAAAGAATATTATTTTAAGGAAGTGGTAAGATATGGCTGAAAATAAAAAAGATATAACAAAAATGGCTACTATATATGCACAAGAAGGCAAATGGGATAAAGCCATATTAGAATATAAAAAATTATTAACATTGGACCCGACTGATTATAATGTTCATAATATGTTAGGTGATGCGTATGCAAAAAAGGGAGAAGATGAAAAAGCATATCAGGAATATGTTCAAACAGCAGAAGCATATATTAAACAGGGACTTGCTGATAAAGCTGCAATTGTTTATAAAAAAATAGCACGCCTTGATTCAGAAAAACTGCCAGAAGGGGATAAACAAAAACAAATACTTATTAAAAAACATACAATAGCAGAAAAATTCATTGAAGATGGAGAAATAGACAAAGCAATAGAAACATACAAGGAAATTCTTAAATTAAATCCTGCTAATTTTGATACATATCAAAAACTTGGTGAATTACATTTTGAAAAAGGTGAAAAAGACAAAGCACTTGAATATTATAAAAAGATAGTTGATATTTATTTTAAAAATCGTATGTATAAAAAGGCCTTGCCTATTTATCAAAAAATACTTGAAATAACACCGGATGACATTTCTGCAAGAGAAAAAATAGCAGAAATATATGAAAGAGATGGAAATGAATCGGATGGTAAACGTGAATATTTGTTTCTTGCTGAATACTACTGGAAACAAAAAAATATGGAAAAGACAGATTTTTATGCCCAAAAAGCAATTGAGTTTAAGTCAATAGAAGCACATTATTTTAAAGCGGCTGCTCTGTATGAAAAAAAAGAAATAAGTGAAGCAAAAAAAGAAGTTGAAATGCTTTTAAAATTTAAATCCAATCATATCGGTGCTTTAAATATTTTATCAATAATATATATGGACTTAGGACAGATAGAAGACGCAATGGCAACACTTGATAAAGTAATAAAAATAGATCAGGAAAATATTGATGCTTATGTAAATCTTGCCAATTTATATTTAAAGAAAAATAATAACAAAGAAGCAATTGCCAAATATCTTCTGGCTGTCAATATTTGCAATAGAAAACAATTATATGAAAAGGCAATAGAAATACTTGAAAAAGCAATAGAAATAGAACCCAAAAACATTGAAATTTTATCCAAACTGGGCGATACATTTGTGAAAATAAACAGGAAAAAAGAAGCGGCAGATATTTATTTAAAGATTTCAGATATATATAAAAACGAAGGAATGGCTGATAAACAAAATGAATATTATAAAATGGCAGCTGACATTGATCCAGGACATCCGGAAATAATACAGCATGCGAAAAAATTAGCAGGCGATACAAAGGCCATAAAGGCAGAACAACCAATCGTAAAAATACAGGAACAGCCGGTTGTTGAACAACCCAAAAAACAAACGCCGCCAGAAAAGTCAAAAATTTTTCATTCATATTTTGACCAGATGGATTCAGTTAAGCCGGTTGATTTACCTGCGCCTAAACCAAAAATTGAGAAAAAAATAAAAGAAGAACCGGTTATTGAAAAGTTGCCTGAATTAGGGAAGGGTGTAAATAAACCAGAAGAAAAGATTTTTGAAATTGAAAAAGAAGAACCACTAAAACATAAAATTTTTGTTTTGCCGCAGCCAGCTGTTGACGATGATGTTCCAGCATTAATTGCAATGGGTGATAATTATGTGAAACTGGGTTCTTATGATGAAGCGATTGAAATGTATCAAAGAGCACTTGCTATGGAGCCGAACAATCAAAAAATAAAAGAAAAACTTACCGATTTATATTCGAAATATGCAGGCACTTCAATATCCAGTAATTATACAGAAGAGGCAAAGAAAAAGGCAGAAGAAAAGAAGAAAGCAGAAGAAGCAAAGAAAAAAGCAGAGGAAGAGGCCAAAAAGAAGGCGGAAGCAGAAGCAAAGAAAAAAGC
>Ga0209381_1001958_pt1 | contig 28775 bp, 22 predicted proteins | sample DewCreD2012metaG_FD_184111 | JGI IMG/M metagenome (GOLD analysis project Ga0209381, IMG submission 184111) | Hot spring sediment bacterial and archeal communities from British Columbia, Canada, to study Microbial Dark Matter (Phase II) - Dewar... ...
TTTGTATTCCACCACTATTGTACCGGAGGCTGAGCCCCTGTTTTATTGCCCAGCAACGCCAGGCTATGGACAAGAAACCGGAAAATTCTCCCCGACTAAAACCGGAAGTTTAATACCGACTGCGACAAAGAAGCCCTGCAGGAAGCGATAGCGCGCTATGGTGCGCCTGCCATATTCAATACGGATCAGGGAAGTCAGTTCACCTCGAATACTTTTACGCAGATTTTGCAGAATTATCATATCAGTATCAGCATGGATGGCCGCGGCAGATGGCGCGACAACGTGCATATTGAACGGCTGTGGAGAACCGTCAAGTACGAAGACATCTATTTACAGGGCTATGAAGATATAGGATCCTTGAAACGAGGTTTGCGGTCCTATTTTAAGTTCTATAACCGGGAGCGATTCCACCAGAATCTGGACTATGAAACACCAGACCAGCGGTACGAATCGTTTCAGGTGCAAGCATTGGAAGCGTGAATGACCACCTTATTCGTTGTCCGTTTGTGGTCTTGATTCGGGGGCGCAGCATAATATAACCTCGGACATCTTGTACTCCTAAAATTTAAAATAAATCTAACATTTGGATAACCTTCATTTTCCATCCTGCAGGGCTTGGTGCATTTTGTGCGTTAGTAGCGTAGCGACAGCACAAAATATGACAAAGATAATGTCAGGTTGATAAAGTTGTTAGTTTTCTTTTTTATACATAAATTGCTATTGGAATAAGCAATATTCCTGTTGTTACTCTTGATTTAATACTAGGAATATTTATTCCTATTTTTTTATATTCAGTTTGAAATCCAGATAGCATTTGATCAATAATTAAATCACTCGCAGCGCTTAAGCTTGTATTTCTTAACAAATTTATTGGTTCTGTATCTTTTGTAGCAATTTTTATAACTTTTCCAATAACTGTGTATTCCCCATTCTCTAATATTCCAACATTTTCATTTTCAAAAAAGCGAATATCAGCCTGCGAAACTGCATCGAAACCATTCTCATTTCTTTGTAATAAATCGATTAACCCTGCTACTTGCATATTATCATTGAATTTTTTAATTTGCTCAGTTATTTTCTTAATATCTCCTGTGGAACTATTGCCTGATCCCTTAATATTCATAGAAGCAATCATATTAATCATATGATATATAGAATCAAATGCTTTTATTAAGGGGTTCACGTATACAGTGCCTTTTATGCGTACAATATTTCCGCTATCAATTGTGTTAAAATCACTCGCATTCAAAATATCTTTAACCAAACCGTTTGCCTCAAGATGTTCTAATAATTTTGCAAATAAAGATGTGGGCGTATGTATTCGTTCTTCTGAAACAGTTTGCTGATCTAGTTGTGTATTACTACCCTTTAATCTAGCTCCAAATTTAAATCCGAATAAACCAAATGTATTACCTGTACCGATGCTACTTTCTATTTCAGAATCAATAGCACCCTCTTTGTTTTCTTTTTTTTCTATTGAGCGAATTTGTGAGAATCCATCTTCAATTATTGCCAATAAATCAAAAACAATTTTCTGATTTAAATAAACTGGAAGGATCATATTTTTGTTTTCCATTTCTTCTCCTTTTCTGCCGCCCGCAGGGTCCAACTAACTGCTTCCGCTTCACCTGCGCCGCGAAGCGCAGCAGAGCGGCGTAAGGTACAAGCCCGTGTTAGCTGCCAAGCAGAATTTTCATGTAGTCGTATCCTCCACCGCGTTCGAAGAAGAGGATATGCTTTTCGGCGAACCTGGCTCGATCCCAGGTCCCGTCATCGTAGTGCTGATGAAGTTCATCATAGGGCGTTTTAGAGATGATGAAGGAATCCAGGGTAATGTGCTGCGTCAGGCCATGTTGGGTGCTATGTTTGGCAATTTCCTGCGCCAGGGCTGGCAGACGCTCGTGCAGGCGCGCCTTTTCGTCGTGTATGTAGGCTTTTTCATGTAGCATTCCATGGGGTTCGATGAAGACAATCCGCTGACCGTTTTGGTCCACTACCCACAAGATGAAATCAGGGTAAAAACCGCATTCTTCAAAGAAACCAATGCCATAGCCACGGCACTGATTGCGAAGTAAGAAAACTTCCTTGCCTGCCAGGGCATTATCCTTTTCGTCGTTCCAGTAATCGCGCAGGTCGCGAACGAAGCGGGCTTCGCTTTCCTTCAATCCGGGCGGGACCATCTGGGCTTTCTCCGGCATTGCTACCAGAAGTGGTTGATACAAATGGCGGTCGAAGTGAATACGCGGCAGGCCGGCATTCTCCTGGTGATAAAGATGCTCTTGATCGGCAAGTAATTTTTGCACTGCCTCGATCAAGTGTTGTTCCGAGCGCTGCACGCGGACCACATAGCCGGCTTTATCCTCGCTTACCCCTTGCGGCCGGAAGTTCAGATTGGGGTCATCTTTGCTCAGCGGACGATAGGTAATTGTCGCTTCGTCCCATTGCTCGCGACGCGTTTTATAAAACTTGTCCATGTAACGGCAGAGGAGCCGGGTCACTGCTTCCTGGAGGCGGGTGCGGTCAACCCAGGTTTGCGGGCGGAGGACGGAACCCTCCGCGATAAGCTTGCAAGGCACTTGAGTGATAATCTGGCGCGGCGTTTCAGGCAGAATGAGCAGATTTTTCAGCTCCTTGCGCTCTTTGTAGGCCAGCAGGTCGAGATAGGCTTTCTGCAAGTCTATGAAAGTCAAGCTTTCCGGCGGGATGGAACGCGCCGATTGGGCTGACTGCACTGCGGCTGCCTGCAATCCGGCTATGGTGCTTTCGAGGGTGTGCACATGGACGGATACATCCACCTGCACCGATAGAGATGGGTCGGGCGTCAAAATTAGGGTCTTTTCGGAAGCAAAGTCGCGCCCTTCCGGCGGACGCGGCACGACCAGGCCACGTTGCAAAAATTGATTGTTGGCCCTCACATACAGGGGCAATTCTATCGCCGGTTCGACTTCCACGCCCTCACGTTCGAGATAATCGCGGAATTGCGCCATGTAATTGGCGCGCACGGCAAAGATGTTCAGCGTCTCTAGCAGGCGCAGGTGTTTGGGATGGCCGCCAGGCAGCGTGGCGCTGCGCTTGAGGTTCAGGTCTTTGCCTTTCAGCCGCACACCCCGCCCGAACAGTTGAATGATTTGCGAGCCTTCCTGCCGCCCAATGTTGAGCAGGCCCATGCTTGCTACACGCCAGGAATTCCAGCCCTCTATGAATTTTTTGGCGCCAATCAGGACATGGATGGCCGAATCGGGACGATTGACACGCTCGAAGAGCGAACTGCTGATGGCGTCCTGCTCCAACACAATTTCCGGGGCATTGGCTTCAACCAGTTGTCGGAACGCGGTGGTGTCGCCAATGTAGATCAGGCCAAAGTAGTCCTCGGCGCCAGCGGCTTTCAAGCCCAATTCGCCAGCGCTGCTTTTGATGTCGCTCAGGTGCAGACCGCCAGAAGTTGAGGCATGGAACATGCGCCTCAGAATGTCGTCGTAGAGCGCCGACGGCGCATCGGTGAGACCAGCCTCATGCAGGAAAGGGAAACGCCCGGCAAAAATGTCTTGCCCATCGGGAGAGACTAGGCCTGTCTTGCCTTTCAGAAGGCTTTGAATGGTCTTAACGGCCCAGGAACGGTCACTCAGCACGCGGTGCAGAAATTGCGCCACGGTCAGCACATCGCTGCGCGGCTGTTTTTTTTCGGTATAGACAGCGTTGACCGTGCTGCCGACGAACACCCACAGCGGTTTTTCCAGGTTGTAAGGGCGCAGGGCGTCGGTCTGTTCCTCGTAAAGGCGCACCTGTTCGTAGAACGAAAGCAGGTTGCCGAGCAGTAAGGTGTCTGTTTTATCGGCCTGGGTTTCTTCTTTCAGGTTGAGAATGCGGAAGTCCTTGCCGAAGCCATCGCCGTAAAAGTAGTGATAGGAATAGTCGAAGAGGATAGCCTTGCCATATTCGGCGGTGAGGGGGTCATTGCGCGCTGCTGAGAGCGCCTGACCAAAAGTGGCGCTGTACTCAAAAGTGAAACCGGTCGCTCCCAGCGCATCGCGGTATTTGCGCCAGGACTCGCCACCAGAGCCTTTGTGCCCTTCATCCACAAAGATGAGATTGCGCCCCTCGAACGCTTCAACTGGCACGCTCGCGCCACCACCGCGTTTTTCTTCCACCAACTTGGTGATTTCAATGACCTGGACAACGTCCCGAACAGCGCTCCACAGGCTGCCTGTGTTCAGGTCGAAGTGCTGTGCCGGGATGCCGGAAGCGGCCAGTTCGGCCAGGTGTTGTTCGCTCAGGCCTTCGTTGGGGGTGATGAGCAGGATGTTGTCCAGAGGCTCACGATTATAGTGCAGGAATTGGTGGTAGTTCAGATGCAGGACGAGCGTTTTGCCGCTACCCGTCGCCATCCAGAAAGCCAGTTTGGTCAAATCGTCTGCAGTGAAAGCTTCATCCTGCGGTTCGCCAGGCAAACGGCAGGCATTGCGCTCCCGCACAAAGGCGTTCAGGTCGGCCAGCCATTGCGCTTTATGGTTGAACAAATGGTCAAGGAAGATTTCGGTGTACAGGGCGGCCAAGTACTGGAAGTAGCGCAGGGTGATGCGCTCACTCCGTCCGCGGTTGATTTTCTCCAGATGGTGTCGGATGTTTTCGTCGTAGCGCGCCAAGTCAGCAGCGGGAATTTTGACCTGACTGCCGCGGGCGATCAGATGGTGATAAAGATAACTGTGCCCATCCGCGCCGAAGCCTTCGTCGGCGTGACGGGTGTCTTCGAGCAGGGCGCGGTTGCTTTCGTAGCCCAGCAGGTTGTTCAGCCAGGCCAGCAGGACCAGGCGGTTTTCAAGTTTGGTGTATTGCTGGACGCCGTTGGGTTTAATAGCATTTCTCATTTCTGATAGATTTCCCTTATTATATCCTCTAACCTCTTGGGTATTCGAGAAGTGTCTAGCGAGTAAAAGTAATCCAAAGCTGCCAGCGCCTTGCCTTTTTGGTCACCCTGTCTCTTTGGCACACCGCTAACCCCCTCGAAATCCGGGGAGAGCATTTCTACTTGAGCTCCTTGCTTTTTTGCAAGGTTAGCGATTTCACTGTTTAATTCGAAAGTTCTCCGTTTTTCCCCTTTTTTATTCTCTTCCCAATGGTTTGGTATAGGGTCGGGCAATGGATCTTCATCGTGTATCACGAGATAAGGGATGTTAAACGCGTTCGCAATTTCCATGTACAAAGGTAGGTTATGCTTTGATCCACAATCTATAATGGAAACCTCGGAATCGAACATTCCAAGTTTATCGGCTAAAAAAGGGAAAATCACTTTCTCAGTCTCACCTTCAACAAATACCACTCGTTTGGCAAAGAACATCTCGCCTCGGTCAGGGTTTATCCACTGCGCCATGTGAAACCGCATTTTCCTTTCTGCAAGGTCTTTGCCTTTAAATAATTCACAAGTGCATTGCCGCGCATGGCTTCCTTCCTGAGGATTACTCTTTGTGATAATTGCTATTTCCTTGTAGCGCTCAACATTAATGAAGTGAGTTGAGTGTGTGCAAATAAACACTTGGTGCTCGGCGGTTTCCGCTATTTCTCGCAACGAGGCTGATAATTTACGTTGGGCGTGCGGATGCAGAAACAATTCGGGCTCCTCCATGGCAAAAAGCACTGAATCGGATTGTTTACGCGGCGTCACCTGCGCTTCAGTATCCATTTGTCTATCAGACCGGATAATCTTTGCCCATAACCGCAAGAGAGCGAACATCAAAGCACGCTGCAAACCATGTCCTTTTCGATCAGCACTTGTCTCGACACCGTCGTTCAATTGAATGCCTGTTCCAAGCTCAAAAAGCCTCTCAAGTTCAGGAGGAGTGACTTCGATATTCACCTTGACCCCCCATGATTGCAGTTCTTCCTCGATTGACTTCTCAAGCTCAGCCAGTTGATTGTTGCCGCCTTCTTCGGCATCACGGGTATTTAGAGAAGCGACAACCTCTTCAAGCTGTTTCCGTGCTACAACGAAACGCGGGTCTCTTTGTGCCATCTCGCTTACCGCGCGGTTCAACAGCCGCCCGAAGGTGGTCGTAGCTTTTACCTTTATTTCATCCGTCAGGTCGCGCACCGCAGGGATCAAGTAAAATTCCGGCAAGATGCCGCCGCCAACATTCTTCGCCCCAAACAAAGGCCCCTGTTCCAATGTGCTTTTGAATTTTAATGCTGCTTTATGCGCTTGAATGTAGCTCTGTTGCGCCTCTTCTATATTTGCTTTTGTCAATCTACCCGTTTGTGGAACAAAATCTTTCAGGGGTGTCACACTAATTTGCTCTCGCGATGTATAATCACCAGCTTTTTCTGCCTTAAGCCATTCTTCATTTGGCTGTTCCACATAGCCATTGTAGCTGAACTCAATGCCGTTTGTTGTAAGTCGTGCAGTTTTTCGAATGCAGATAGTATCATCAGACAAGACATAGCGGTTGAAAGTTGTTTTCTCTTGCTTAGTTAATTCATGAAAAGTCATTTCAATCCAAAGTTCATTGTCGTTTGGATCTCGGTAAGCAAAAAAATCTTGCTCAACTGGTTTAGCTGAGGTGGATAGGCCAAACTCTAGCGCAGAGAGCAGGTTCGACTTTCCGTGGTTATTGGGACCAAGCAAAGTTACCATGGGCAAGCATTGTATCTCCAAGTCGCGGATGCTACGGTAATTGTGAATTCTTAGATTTTTAATTCTCATACGCTTCTCCTTCGGTTGTGGTCATCCCTCCACGGGTGCAAACATGCGCTCTTTGAAGATCGGGTCCAGTGAGCGCGCGCCGGGGATGCGCGAGTCACCGTTGACGTAGATCTCGTCCGCGCCTGCGGTCAAGTTCTGTTCGGCGACGAAGGCCGCCTCGCGTTCGTAATCTGCCTCTTTCCAGCCTGTGGTATCGCGCCAGAGGAAGGCGACGGTGCGACCGTTGCGCAGGGTCCCGCGGTAGACCAGGTAACGGCCCTCACCCCCGGCCCCTCTCCCAGAGGGAGAGGGGAGAACGCGCCGCGTCTGTACGTCCAGGCCCAATAGGTAGGCGAAGGTTTCGGGCAGGTCCACGGGGCGTTCGCGCGTCCCGCCATCGCGGTGGATATGCAGCTTGTAGGAGAAAGGCGATTGCAGTTTCTCCACGTTGAGCAGGGTCTCGCTGTGCCGCGTCTCCCAGCGGAGCATGTAGGAGAGCAGGTAGTCGTCGCGGAAGAGTTCCAGCGCCTGCCGGCCGCCTTCCTCGTCGAAGGTGAGATTGTTGAACGCGTCTTCGTAGGATTCCAGGCGGATGACCTTCACGATGCACGGGGAGCGCTCGGCTTCTTCAGCGGTAGCCATACGCTTGGGCTTGCTGTCCTTCCATTCCGGCGTGAAGGTGACCTTTTTGATGCGCGGCAGGAGCACGGTATCAAAGTAATGCGCCATTTCCACCAGGATGAACTTGCGCCGACCCCCGTCTTCGCGGTTCAGGTTGATGACTGCGTGCGCCGTCGTGCCGGAGCCGGCGAAGTAGTCGAAGATCAGGGCTTCTGGCCCAGACACCGCATAGACTGAATCTAGCACTGTGAAAATGGACTTTGGATAAAGACTTTCGCTGATCTTAAGGCCAAGATCAGTAAGCCATTTTGTACCGTAGTCGCCAGCAATATAACGTGGGTCATCCCACACTGTTTTGGGTTTACTTTCAGCTTTAGCCTTTAGTATCTGGATCTCGCCAGACGCTGTGACATGAACTTTAAGAAGCTTTACAATAGTTTCGACAGAGTCCCTAGCATATCGCCACTTACGCTCGATACCTTGGCTGTCTATCGGATAGACTGCAGTTCTCCGCCCCTGGTTGTCGCATGAAACATTTGCCGCCGCAGGGTGAAAATAGTCATCGCTGACGTCCCCGAATCCTACAATCTGCCCTTCTTCAACAAAGATTGGATAGAAACAGTTCTTCGCAGTTTCGCGTTGGGATTCTCTACCCCACTTTCGTAAGTTAGCGTAGTCCCACTCGGACTCGGGTATCGGCTTTCCGTAGGTTTCTGCTAATTGGTGAGGAATACAGAAGTAAGCATAGTCATGATTATACGAGAAATAGTCTCCTTGAATTCCCTTCTTGTTATGTACTACGGCAATACAAATGCGCTCGTGTTCTGGAAAACGCAAGGCCAAAAGTCTTCCGAGTACCTCCTGTTCATTTTCATCAATAGCAATAATGTGTGAACCGTCCGCTGCAGCTATGCGTGCGCTCATACTTAGTCGGTCGTCCATCAGTGACAGCCAACTTGAATGTTTGTAGTTATTTTTGTAAAGGATCTCTGTTGTCTTAGAGTTATATGGCGGGTCAATGTAGATGCACTGCACCCGCTCCCGATACTTCTCTTGCAAGAGATTTAGCGCCTGCCAGTTTTCGCTGTGCACCAGCAGGCCGTCGGTCATCTCGTCGAGGTCGTCAAAACTTGCCAGCAGGCGGTCGGTGAAGTCTTGCGGGAAGTGGCGCGTGTCCAGCGGCAGCGTGGGATGTGCCTTGAGGAAGGCGATGCGACCTTCCGGTGTTGTTGGATCGCCAGAAAGCGGGTCTTTGGGGAGCTCGTCAATGGCGAAGAGCGCCTGCCACTCGTCCCATTGTGCCTCACAGGCGGCAATCTCCGGGTAAAACGATTCCGGGATGTTGCCGACGGTGATGCAGTAAAACGTCTCGGTGACGAATTTGCGCTTCTCCCAAAGCATTTTCTGGAAGTCCTCGATCTGCGCCAGAAACTCGATAATGCGCAGACCGACGCGCTTGATCAGCCGCATGAGCTGGAACCAGCCCTCGGCCAGGTCCTCGCCGGCAGCTTCCAGTTCCTCCAGGTTGAGCACCTCGTTCTTCAGGTAAAAGTCCAGCTCGCGCGAAAGAAAGCCCTTCAGGTCCTTGTGGATGAAGAAGTCGGAGGTGTTGCGGCGGGTGTACTGGCGCAGGTGATGCTCCAGGTAGGGGATGGTTTCGCCTTTGTCCGTCTTGCGCTTTTCGTCGTTGAGCGCTGCCAGGGCATCGGGCGCCTTGACGCGCCTGGGGATTTCCGTCACGGCTTGGGCGATGATGGCTTCCTGCTGGTTCTTCTTGCCGTAGGGGATCGCTTCTTGCGCAGTCAGGGGGCGATACTCAAAGGGAATGATCAGTTGCCGTGCTGCTTCGTCCCAGGAGATCTCTTTTAAGAGCGGCAGGAAGAAGCGCTTTTCGCCCTTGACGTTGTTCTGCTCCACATCCGCCTGCCGCAGCTTGAAGTGCACGGTGACGTCGTTGGGGGCCTTGTAGGTGTAATCGGTGAAATACTCGCCGGTCTTGATGTAGTACTGGTCGTGGTTGGCCCAGTAGAGAGTGACCTCCTCGCCGTTGTAGGGGATGGCGTAGCGTTCTTTTTTGGAATAGCGGCGCTTGGAGATGAAGTCGCCGTCCTGCCAGTAGCGGCTAAAGAAGGTATAGAGGTGGTTGTAAACGGCAGCTTCCAGTGCCTCGCGGGAGCGACTGTTTTTGGCGCGTTGCTGCGCTTCCAAATACTCTTTGCCGGCCTTGGTATTGCGATACTTTTCGTCCAGGTTGCCGTCGGCGTCGAGGGCGTCATCACCCAGGGCTTCCAGCACCTTTTTCCGCGCGCTCTCCAGTGTCTGGTCGGCTTGCGCTTGCTCAGCCAGTGCGCCTTGCTTCAGTTCCTCGGTGATGGCTTGGGGCAGATCCTTGATGATGAAGCGTTCGATGACTTCCCGCTTGTAATTCATGATGCGGTAGATGCCGAAATCCAGGTCGGCACAGTCGAACTGGAAGAGTTCGCGTAAAAGGAATTGGAACTTGGCTAGGTTATCACTCATATTGTTTCATCCTCTGGGTGTATTCAGGGGCAGCTAACATATTCTACCATTTAAAACCCGTGAAGGGAAGGAAAATGAAAGGGGCTGAGGCGGTGAGGGCGATTAAGTATTTCATTGTATTCATGGATAAGTACCAGCAAAAACCGCGCGCGGAAATGAGTAACTTAAAAGATGGCAGCACCCGCGAGGTGGTCAGAAGCGATGATGTGATGAAAGCTCCGGAACCGGTTCATCCTGTTCGAGATGATGCTGAGAAAAGCCTGTGGCGGGAGTTTTCGGCTGATACTTTGGCTTGAGCCCGTCTCCCCTTCCCCCTCTTCCTCATTTATGCAATAGTTTACTGCACCATGAAGACATTCAGGCAGGTTCTGGAGGGCGGGGAGGTCCTGCTCTTCGATGGTGCGATGGGGACGGAGCTCTACAAGCGGGGCATCTTCATCAACAAATGCTTCGAGGAAGCGAACCTCACGGCGCCCGAGCTGGTGCTGTCGGTGCACCGCGACTATCGCGAGGCGGGGGCCAATGTCCTGACCACCAACAGCTGGGGGGCAGGCAGGTTCAAGCTCGCCCGCCACAACCTTCAGGACAGACTCGGCGAGATCAACAGGGCCGCCTGTGCCCTGGCGCGCAGGGTCGCCGGGCAGGACCTCTATGTCGCAGGTTCGGTCGGCCCCCTGGGCCCCCGGCTCGAGCCTGTCGGATCCCTGACTCCTGTCCAGGCCCTCGAAGCCTTCCGCGAACAGATCCTGGCCCTCGCCGAAGGCGGAGCCGACCTCATCCTCCTGGAAACGTTCGGCGATGTCCATGAGGCGGTGCTCGCCGTACAGGCCGCACACGAGGCTGCGCCCGGCCTTCCTCTCATTACAAGCCTGACCATCGACATGGACGGCAACCCCCTCTTTGGCATGGAGCTCGAAGAGGCTGTCGACCTTTTGGTCCGCGCCGGCACCGATGCCCTCGGCCTCAACTGCTCCGTGGGCCCTCAGCCCATGCTCAGGGCCGCCCAGCGCATCCGCCGCCGCCATCCTGCAGTGCCTCTCCTCATCGAGCCGAATGCGGGACTGCCCCGCCAGATCGAAGGCCGCATGATCTACATGTCCACGCCCGAGTACTTTGCCACCTACGCCAAGTACTACCTGCAGGAAGGCGTGCGCATGGTCGGAGGCTGCTGCGGCACCACTCCCGCGCATATACGGGCAATGGCTGGCGCTGTCCGCCAGTACCGGGCCATGTGTACCGATGCCCCCTTCCCGGACGCGGAATGCGGCTCGGGGCGCATCGAATTCATCCCCCTCGGCCGGGCTCCGGGCGGTGCCGCTGCAGATGCTTCTGAAACTGCCTTTGAAACTGCCGCACCGGGTGCTCCCGCTGCCGGTTCGGCAGGGCCTTCCGCAAGCTCCCCTGCACGCCTGCCCTTCGCGAGCAAGTCCCGCTTTGCCGCCAAGCTCGCCGCAGGCGAACTGGTGTATGCCCTCGAACTCGTCCCACCCGCCGGCACCACCCTCGATACCATCATCCAGAACGCCATCCGCGCGCGCGAAGCGGGCATCGATGCCATCAACATTCCCGACGGCCCGCGCGCCAGCTCGCGCATCAGCACCCTCGTGACCGCCATCATGATCCAGCAGAAGGCCGGTATCGAAACCATCCTCCACTATACCTGCCGCGACCGCAACCTCATCAGCATGCAGGCCGACCTCCTCGGCGCCCAGGCGATCGGCATCCGGAACATCCTGTGCATCACCGGAGACCCGCCCAAGCTCGGCGACTACCCCGACGCCACCGGCGTTTTCGACATCGACTCCATCGGCCTTACCCGCATGATCTACCGCCTCAACAGCGGCTATGACATCTCGGGCAGACAGATCGGAACGCCTACCAGCCTCTCCCACGGCGTCGGCGTCAATCCCGGCCTCGGCGGTTTCGAGTCCGAAATGCAGCGCCTGCGGAAAAAACTCGAGGCGGGAGCCGAATGGGTCATCACCCAGCCCGTCTTCGATCCGCGCGTCATGGAACACTTTCTCGACTACCTGGATAAGGAAGGCATCCGCATCCCCATCATCATGGGCATCTGGCCGCTGTCGAGTCTCAGGAACGCACTCTTCATGAAGCATGAGGTGCCGGGCATCGAAATCCCCGACAGTGTCATCGCGCGCATGGAGCGCTGCAGGGATGTCCAGGAGGCGCGGGAGGAGGGCATCGCGATGGCCCGCGAGCTCTTCGAGACTTTCAGAGGCCGCATCCAGGGTGTCCAGCTTTCCGCTCCCTTTGGGCGGGTGGAGCTTGCCCTGCGCGTGGTGGGAAAGGCCTGAGTATGCAGAAGACAGAGCGTTACCTGGAGCTCGAGCGCCTTGCCGCCGAGCGCATCCTTATCCTCGATGGTGCCATGGGCACCATGATCCAGCGGCACAGGCTTTCGGAAGAGGACTACCGCGGGAAGCTTTTTGCCGGCCACCCCGTTCCCCTGCGCGGCGATCATGACGTGCTCTGCCTCACCCAGCCTGAGCTCATTCTCGACATCCACCGGGCCTATCTCGAGGCGGGGGCGGATATCATCGAGACCAACACTTTCAATGCCACATCCCTGAGCCAGGCAGACTACGGCCTGGGGGAATGGGCGGAGCGCATTGCCCTGGAAGGCGCCCGCCTTGCGCGCCGCGCCTGCGATGAGGCCATGCGGAAGCATCCGGGGCGCATCTGCTTTGCGGCCGGCTCCATCGGCCCTACCGCCGTCTCCCTGAGCATCGCTCCCGATGCTCGTGACCCAAGCCTGCGGAAGGTCAGTTTTGACCAGATGGCTTCTGCCTATGAAGCCTGCGTGCGGGGGCTTGTTGAGGGCGGGGTGGATATTCTGCTGGTGGAGACGGTCTACGATACGCTGAATGCCAAGGCCGCGCTGTGGGCCATAAGGAGAGTGCTCTCAACCTTGTGTAAAGACCTGCCGGTCATGATCTCGGGGACGGTGGCCGATGCCTCGGGGAGGCTTCTGACCGGGCAGACTGCGCGCGCCTTTCTCTACTCGGTGCTCCATGCCGAGCCTTTTTCGGTGGGCTTCAACTGCTCCATGGGGGCGGAGAGCCTTCTGCCCTTTGTCGAGGAGATTGCCGCGGAAGCGGAGTGTGCGATCAGCCTGCATCCCAATGCGGGCATGCCCAATGCTCTGGGCGAGTACGACGACAGCCCCGGACATATGGCGGAGGTTCTGGCCGCGTTTGCGCGCAGGGCTGAGCGCGACCCGCGACAGGGGGTGAACATCATAGGCGGCTGCTGTGGGACTACGCCTGAGCATATCAGGACCATTGCCCGGGCGCTCGAGGGTATCCGGCCGCGCCGCTTCCGCCCTCGGAGGCTGGCTGGCTTTCAGCGATCAGTGGGGCAGGAAGCTGCGGGCACTGGAGCCGCCCCAGAATCAGCGCTCGAACCCGCGCCTGGCCCCGGTTCAGCGCCCGACACCCAGCTCGAACCCCAGCCCGAAGCCGGGCGGCACACTGTCCTTGCAGGCCTCGAAACCCTCGACATTTCCGAAGCAACCCTCTTTGTCAACATCGGCGAGCGGACTAACGTGGCAGGCTCGCGCGCCTTTGCCCGCCTGATCCGCGAACAGCGCTATTCCGAAGCCCTCGCCGTGGCGCGCTCGCAGATCGAAGCAGGCGCGCAGATTATCGACATCAACATGGACGACCCCATGATCGATGCCGTGCAGGCCATGGGCACCTTCCTCAACCTGATCGCCAGCGAACCGGCGATCGCCCGTGTTCCCATCATGCTCGATTCCTCGCGCTGGGAGGTGCTCTTCGAGGGGCTCAAGCACCTGCAGGGCAAGGGCATCGTCAATTCGCTCAGCCTGAAGGATGGAGAGGAGCTCTTCCTCGAGCGGGCTCGCGTGGTGAAGGCCCTGGGCGCGGCGGTGCTCGTGATGGCCATGGACGAGCAGGGCCAGGCGGAAAGCTTTGCGCGCAAAATTGCCATCTGCGAGCGAGCCTACCGCCTGCTGGTAGAAAAGGCGGGCTTCGAGCCCCAGGACATCATCCTCGACCCCAACATCTTCGCCATCGGAACGGGCATCGAGGAGCACCGAACTCATGCGCGCGACTATATCGAGGCAGTGGCCTGGATCAAGCAGCACCTTCCCGGCGCTCTCGTTTCAGGCGGCGTTTCGAACCTTTCCTTCGCCTTCCGCGGCAACGAGGCGCTCAGAGCTGCCCTGCACGCGGTGTTTCTCTATCACGCGCGGACGGCAGGCATGGACATGGGCATCGTCAATCCCGCCCAGCTGGTGCCCTACAGCGAGATTCCCGAACTCTTGCGCACCCGGATCGAGGACCTTGTGCTGAACCGCAGGCCGGACGCCACCGAGCGGCTGCTCGAGGTGGCGCATCTGGCTTCGGGGCTTGGCGGAGAAGAGGTGGCGGGAACAGAAGCGCTGAACTCCCCCGAAGAGCGGCTCATCCATGCCCTGGTGTCGGGCTCCTCTGCGACGCTGGCCGAGGATGTCGAGCTTGTGCGCAGGCAGTATCCCCGTGCCCTCGATGTGATCGAAGGGCCGCTCATGCAGGGCATGCGCAGGGTGGGCCAGCTCTTCGGCGAGGGCAAGATGTTCCTGCCGCAGGTGGTCAAGAGCGCGAGGATCATGAAGGAAGCTGTTCGCATCCTCAAGCCTCATATCGAAGCTGAAAAGGGCGAGGCCGGGGGAGGGCGGGGAAGGATTCTGCTCGCTACGGTCAAGGGCGATGTCCATGATATCGGCAAGAACATCGTCGGGCTCATTCTCTCGTGCAATGGTTATGAGGTGGTAGACCTCGGGGTCATGGTTTCCTCAGAGCAGATCGTGGAAGCCGCGGCGGCGCGGAAGGTGGACGCGGTGGGGCTGTCGGGTCTCATTTCGCCCTCGCTGGAGGAGATGAGCCGGGTTGCCTCGCTCATGGAGGCGCGCGGGCTCAGGGTGCCCCTGCTGATTGGCGGGGCGACCACGAATCCCCTGCACACGGCGGTGAGGATTGCCCCGCTCTATGCCGGCCCGGTGGTCCAGGTGCCGGATGCCTCGCTTGTGCCGGGGGTGCTGGACAGTCTGCTCTCGCAGGATCCGGAAAAGCGGCGGGAGTTTCTTGCCAGGCTTGCAGCGGAGCAGGAAGCCCTGCGCAGGCGGTACGAGGAAGGTGCGCGGCGGCCGGTCATGCTCAGCCTTGAGGAGGCAAGGAGGCGGGCAAGGCAGATGCTTGCAGGGGGCGGGGCTCAGAGCAAAGCCCTCGCACACGAAGCCGAAGCTCCTGTCGCGCCGCGCGTCTTTGACGCCCATGCTCCTGTCGCGCCGCGCGAAAAGGGCCCCCTGACGCTGACCTTCGAAGCGGCTGAGCTTGTGCCCTACATCGAGTGGCGGCAGTTCTACCGGGCATGGGGACTCGAGGGCAGGCAGCAAGGCGCAGGCAGTGAGGCACAAGGCGATGGTGAGGGCGCCCAGCGCCAGGCGCTGCTCCGTGATGCTCTGTCCCTGCTCGAGCGCGCCTCCGCACGGGGACTGCTGAGTGTGATCTGCCGATTCGGCATCTTTCCTGCCGCCCGCCGCGATGACGACATTCTCATCTTCGAGGATGAGGCCGGAAGCAAAAGCGGGCTGAGGGCGATCCTGCCCTGTCTGCGCAGGCAGGAAGTTCGCGAGGGCGAGCTGCCGCTTAGTCTTGCCGATTTTCTTCATGATGAGGCTGAGGGAGTGCCTGACTGGATCGGCGTCTTTGCGGTCAATGCGGGGCAGGGGCTTTCAGCCTCCTTGGAAGCGCTCGGGTTGTCGGGCGACGAGTACGGAAGGCTTCTGGCGGCAACGCTTGCGGACAGGCTGGCCGAGGCGGGGGCTGAACTGCTCTTCAGAAAGGTGCGGGACGAGTTCTGGGGCTTCGGTGCGAACGGGGTCGAGGGCATTCGGCCTGCGCCGGGCTATCCTTCCTGTCCCGATCACCGGGACAAGGCGCTCATTTTCGAGCTTCTGGATGCGCAGAGCCAGCTTGGGCTTGCGCTGACCGAATCGTACATGATGGTGCCGGCTTCCGCGGTGTGCGGCTGGTATGTTGCGAGCCCCCGGGCGCGCTACTTTTCGGTCGGCAAAATAGGCAGGGACCAGCTCGAGGACTATGCCCGGAGGCGCGGGGAGACGGCGGAGAGCGCCGCGAGGTGGCTTGCAGGGCACCTTGCAGAAGAGCAGGGCTGAAATGATAGCCTGCCCGGGTGAGCGGGGGTCGCCGCTCAGAGTGGGTGCCGCAGAGCGACTGCCAGGGGCCTCAGGCGGAAGCGGCCCTGCAGGCCCATGCGGTCCTGAAAGACGATGAGGCTTGCGAGGATTTCGGGCTTTGTCGTAAGGAAGGCGAGCACAGGCTCGATATCGGCGGCTGTCTGGACGCGGTTGCAGGCGGAGGTAGCCCAGGCATCGGCCGTGGCGGCGTCTCTGCAGAGGATGACCGCGGCATCGGCATAGCCGAAGCTCAGCGATGGCCCGACGGTCCCGCTCGAGGTGCAGAGCCCGCAGGGCGAGAGCTGGGAGTCCAGTTCGACCGCGAGCATGCCGGAGAGCGGGGAAGTGCCGGCATGGACCGCGATCTCGAGGGGCTCTGCAAAGTTCAGCCAGAGGTCGCCTCCGTTTTCTATGATGAGTTCCCTGCAATGAAAGGCGGCGCACAGGCTTGTGCCGACATGTTCGGCGACAGCGCCTGCCACTGCGGCCATGGGCCCGACACCGGCGGCGATGCCTGCCCTGAGCATGGCTCTTGCCACCGGCGGAGCCTGTGGATCGTCGGGCAAGGGTACAAGGCTTGTCAGAAAAGCTTCATGACCGGGCCCGGCCGCATAGTCTTCGATCTGCCGGCGCGCCTCGAGGAGAGCTTCCCGGGCGGCCTCTTCCATCCCGGCGTGCCAGGAATCAGGATCCACGCCGATCCAGAGATCGCTTTCCCTGACCTTGAGCACCCAGGAGTGGAAGCGCGCACCCATGGCCGAGCGGTAGAAGCGCTCGCGCACCTCTCTGCCCCGGTGCGGTTCGGTTTGCATGTGGTCAGTCTCCGAATCTGAGGGTAAAGAGCCCCAGGGGGCAGGCCGGCACGCACAGCCCGCAGGCGATGCACTTGCTGCGGTCTACCTGGAGGGTCCAGTCCGGCTCGCCGATCGTGAGGCAGCCCGAAAAGCAGACCGCGGTGCAGGCGCCGCAGTTGATGCACTCCTCCTGCCTGAAGCTGAGGCTCTGGGCGATGGGGATGAGCTGAACCTGGTGTTCCCTCAGCCAGGCTTCGGCTTCGGAGATGCGCTGAGGCTCGCTTTCGAGCTCGACCAGCATGCTGCCTTCACGGCCCGGGGAGATTTCCGCTCTGAGAATGTTTACCTTGACATCGAAGCGCTTGACGAGTGTGTAGATGATGGGCTCGTTGACAACCTGTTCGGCAAATTCAAGGACGAATTTTTCCTTCATGGCGCATCTCCTGCGAGATTCAGGCCGCGCACAGCCGCATGGACGGGCAGGCTCTGGACGGGGGCGGAAATCGGGAAGGTTCCTGCCCGTACCTGCTCCTTCAGTATCTTGGCTATTTCGCGTGCCTTGGCGAGGCTCGAGAGGGGAGCGGTGCGCACTCGCCTGCCGTCAAGCTCGACCCAGCCCGAGCGCAGTTCGGCGTAGCTGACCTGTGCGATGCCCGGGTGCCCCTTTTCGGCATAGTCGCAGATGGTGGTGTGGATCTGCTGGTTGGAGATCGAAACGCGGCGCGCGATGTCCTCATCAAGCACGGGGATGGGGATTCCCAGGCCCACGAAGAGGGAAACGCCGTAGCGCTCGAAATATGCCGCCTTGATGAAGCGGGGATCCATGTGCTTGAGGTTGGCAGTGAGCATGAGGGTGCGGGCGTTGCTCAGCGGAATGCCGAATTCGTTGGTGGGTTTTTCGGTGTTGAACTGGGTGCCGTTCCAGCTCACAAAGCCCTGGGCTCCCGCGAGCAAGACCCGCGTGCCGATGCCTATGGTCCTCAGCTCGGGGTCGTTGAGCAGGGGCGAGAGCTCGCCAGAGGTCGAATAGGTGACATTGCCGAAGCGGGGCAGGAGGGTGCCCATGTAGGTATACATGGTCTTGCTGCTTGAATTGGTCGCGGCGGGATAGTTCTGATAGGCGTTGCGCGGGTTGACCATGATGATTTCGTTGACGCTGTCCCTGGAGATGATGGCGCGCGCATACTTTCTCGGATAGCAGTCGGTGCCCTTCCCGTGCGCTTCGAGCTCGAGGGATTCACCGCGCACCAGGGCTTCGATGAGGTGGCCGCCGCCGTAGCGGGGATTGTCGGGATTGACTTCGGTTGCACCGATGTAGGCGTCGACGGCGGCAATGCCTCCGAAGATGGGTACGCCGTTCAGCCTGATCGACTCCATGCGCAGGCCGGGTTCGGGGTGTCCGAAGTTGATGAAACAGCCTGAGGAGCACATGGCGCCGAAGGTGGCTGTCGTCACCACGTCCACACTGCGTGCGATCTCTTCAGGCGAACGCTCCTGGGCCATGCGCGCGACTTCTTCGGCGGTCAGCACGACCGCTTCGCCTTTGGCGATTTTCTCGTTGATTTCCTCGTAGCTTTTGTGCACAGTTCCTCCCCCGCCCGCGGGAGCAATGCAATCCCGCGGAGCTCTCAGGGTATTGGGAAGTACTATAGAACGCCTCGAAAAGGAAATGAAGAGGCGCGGCTCCCTTACACGCGCCGCAGGGGGATTTTTTCATCCTTTCCCGAAAGCAGGTTGCCCAGGACTGCCAGGAGCGCAGCGCCTCCGATCAGGGCTACGGGAATGAACAGGATTTCGAAGAGCCGGTTGTAGCCTCTGAATGCATACACGAGCACAGCGAGGGCGGCATAGCCAGCAAAGATGAGCGCGCGGGTGCTTCTTGAGAGCTTGAAGCCATACTGGCCGGTGAACACGAACACGGCCAGAAAGCCGAAGAAGAACATGGGCCAGATATCGCGGAAGATAGCGGATGCCGGCTGTTCGGCGAGGAATTTCTGAATGGCGATGGCAGGGCCGTGGATGCCAACTACCAGCTCCAGCACGGTCAGCCAGCCGATCGCGACATGGAGTCTGGTTCCGGCGAAGGAAAGCTGGATGAAGAGGAGGAACATGTAGAAGAAGCCGGTCAGAAGGCCGTAGTCGCCTTCCATGGGGTGGAACCAGAAGGTATACACGAGGGCCCAGCCGATGTAGTAGCCATGATACTTGCGGATCCACAGGTAGAATTTGCGCTTGAGCGGCATGTTCAGGCCAAGGAAGATGCCGCGGCGCGGGATGAGCAGGTAGATGATGAACACGAGCATGAAAATGACGGACCACTGGCTGCTCCAGACAGGGACGTCCTGGGCTGTGCCGTCATAGAAGAGGTGGGTCTGCACGAGATGCAGGAACATGAAGGCCAGATTGCCCCAGAGCGCGATCTTGTTAAGTCTGCTCACTTTGTCGGGGTGGTTGCCTTCGCGGAGCATCAGGGCAACAAGCACCCAGGTGCCGATCTGGTGGAGGAGGTACAGGCCCCAGGAGCTGAGGCGGCTCCAGAGAGTGGGTTCGGCGAGCTGCCAGTAGTACCAGGAGGAGCCCTGATCTTCGGGTTTGACAAAGTGGGCAAGGCGGGGGCTCAGGATGGCGATCAGGGCGGAAAAGGCGATGGCAGCGACAAGGGCCCAGCGGAAATACAGGCTGACTTCGTCTCGTGTAGCAGGTTTCATGGGGTCAGGTCTCCTTTTTGCAATGTGGATAGGGTAGTTCAACTATAGAGTGGAGGTTCGCTGACAGTCAATCAATCCATAGTGTCACGAACCTTGCATATGCCGATGGCGCATGCAAGCGGCTGCATGTACCGCAGGGCTAGCTTTCCTGATGGAAAAGATTTGTTTCGATGGGTGCCCAGGAGTTGACTTTTGATGTTAACACTGTTAACATGCCTATCGTGTTACTGAAATCAACAGACAATGCTCCGAATGAAAGGGATACCAGGGATCGAATCCTGGATGCCGCTGAAGCGATCATTCGTGAAGAAGGGTTGCATGCGCTTTCCCTGCGCGCGATCGCAAGCCGCATTGATCTTACCGCTCCCGCCGCCTACCGGCATTTTTCCGGCAAGGATGCGATTCTCGAGGCTGTGATCCAGCGTGGCTATCTGAAATTTATCGAAGGGCTCGAACAGGCACGGCAGGGGCTTGCAGAACCGCAGGACCTGTTGCGCGTGAGTCTGCGCTATTACCTCGATTACTGGGTTCGGGATCCTGCCTCATTCTTCCTGATGATGGAGTTAAACCGAGATTTCCGATTCCTATCGAAAGCGTCAATCCAGCAGGGCAGTTTCGGAGATTTGCCTCAGCTTTTTGTTCGCTGTCTCGAAGAGAACAAGAAATCTGGGGGAAGCCGCGAAAGCAAAGAGGGCAGAGAGTCTCAATCTGGCGACATTGCCCTATTGGTGCAATTTTTCATAGCAAGCTTGCAGGGCATAGCCATGGCGCTCGTAGCAGAGACGCAAGCGGGGGTATTGTCTGCAGAGCAGAGGAATGTGTCCATCGGCCATGCGGTCGACTATCTCTGCACTGCGGTTAATGCTTGTCCTGCAGTGAAATATGGATAAAGGAGAATTATCATGAAGCGTATCATCATGTTTCTGGGTGCTATCCTTCTGCTTGTATCATGCAAGCTGCCGGCAGATATTGCGGGCATCTCTGTCCATACTCCGGATCTTTCGCATGTTGCTGATGGCACATGGAGAGGTGTATGGGAGACTTCGCTGATCAAGGCCCAAGTTGCGGTCATGGTCGAGAAGGGAAAAATAGAGAACATCACCCTCGAACGGCACGAGCATGGGCGGGGTGGTGCAGCTGTGTCCATCCTGGACAAGGTCATCAAAGAGCAGCGTCTGGAAGTGGATGCAGTCGCTGGTGCCACCGGCAGCAGCAAGGTCATTCTGAAGGCGATTGAGCAGGCGCTTGTCAAAGGAAGCAAATGATGAATGCATGGTTTAACGCCTTGCTAAGGCGGCGTGCGGAAGAGATGGTTTCAGCCATCTGCAAGCTTCGTGACACCAGGGCTGGAAGCCCGGCAACACTCGAGTCTCGATCCGGGTCCGAATGGATTCCCATCGCATGCAAAGAACCCGGATCTATCATAACCCAGGAAGAAATCGATAGGCTGCCTGAGCCGGCACGGCGGTACTTTGCCCTGGCCCGAGTAGTTGGGAAGCCTCGTCCTGAGAGCTTTTCTATCATCATGGAAGGGCGAATAAGGAATGGACCGACATCCCGCTGGATGCCAATGGTCATGCGGCAGTTCAACCGGGTGGATCAGCCATCGCGCATTGTCTATATCGAATCGCCGGGGACTCCCATGGCGGGCATCGATTCGTTGATCGAGGGTAAAGGGCGCATGCTCATCAGGCTGTTCGGATTAGTGACATTGTCCGATGTGCAGGGGCCAGAAATGTCGCAGTCTGCCCTGGTCACTTTCCTGAACGATCTTGTTCTTTGCCCTGCGGCTTATTTCAGTGTTCCTTTGGAATGGAAGAGCATCGATGGAGAACGCTGTGCGCTCAGGCTGAGCTGGGCAGGCATGATGGTTACCGCCGAGCTAGAGGTGGACGAAACAGGCAGGCTGAGGAACTGGACCAGCGCTGACCGCTATGCAGATGTGAAAGGCCAAGTTCTGCCCGACCGCTGGTCGACGCCTTTTTCGGAGAGCATGCAGGAGATTGAGGGCTGTCTAGTTCCTTCTTCAGGCAAGGGTATCCATGACTATGATGGAAATCCCTATGTCTACGTCGAACTCGACCGCATCCATGACCTGCTGCTGAATGCAACATGGCTTCCTGCGTGAAACTAGGATCCAGCTGGCTGCTACCTGCAGTGGGTTTTGTCTTTCTCGTTCTGACCCGTGCGATCAGCGAAGTCTCCTTTGCGCTGGCGAGACCGGTATATGAATCCTTTCGTGCTCTGGATTCGGATGGGAGTTATCTTCTTATATCAGTGCACCATGTACTGCAGGGGATCTTTGCCTTGCTGGCGATTTTGATTCTGTCACGAATCTTGCATATGCCGCTCCGTGAATTTGGTTTCAACTTTGATGAATGGCAGTATGCCGTACGGTTGGTGCTGCGTGCCTCATGTTGCTGGTTCTTGGTGCAGGGACTTGCAGGTGCATGGATGGTTTCCAGGGGGTATGCTTCGGCAGCATTTTCCTTCCCAAAGACGGTAAGAAATGTCATCAGCTGTTTTGCATTCCAGATCCTGCTTTCCGGCACCAGTGAAGAACTATTGTTCAGGGCAATGGTCATGACACCCTTGCTATGGTATGGACAGAGGGCGGGCCTTTCGAAAAAGGCTGGAGCATGGCTGGCATGGGGCGTCGCTACCCTGATATTCATGGCCGCCCATATCAATATTGCCCTCCATCCTTTACGAATTACTCATTTCAATATACTGCAGCAGCTTACGGTCTTCATCTTCGGTTCTTTCTATGCGTTCCTGTTCGTGAAAACCAGAAGCCTTGCAGGGCCAATGCTGGCACACAATGTTCTGAATGGAGTCATTGTGGTCGTTGGCCTTGTGCTGTTCGAGATATTCGGCCGATGAGCGAGGGAGCATTCCGATATGCGCGATTTCCTGCTATGCTCCAGTAATATGCAGGAGGGCCGCATGAATCAGCAGTACCAGGAATTGCGAGATGTCGAAAGCTTTGTGGCACTTTTGAAAGACAGGTTCGAGAAACATCGCCACCTGCATGAAGGCGTGGAATGGCTGGCGGTCGAGGCGAGGCTGAAAGAGAATCCCCGTGTCTTGCAGGTGCTGCATAATATGGAAACGACCGGCGGCGAGCCGGATGTCATTGAGCATGATGCCGTGACTGATACCTTCCTTTTCTGTGATTGTTCAGCGGAAAGTCCTGCAGGCAGAAGGAATCTTTGCTATGATGATGCGGCACTGCGCGCAAGGAAAGTCAACAGGCCTGCAGGGGACGCCATGACCATGGCAAAGGAGCTTGGTATTACCATGCTTTCGGAGGATGCCTATCGGTTCCTTCAGAGCAAGGGATCTTTCGATACCAAAACCTCGAGCTGGATAAAAACCCCTGATGACATTCGCAGACTGGGAGGGGCTGTGTTCTGCGACCGCCGCTACAATTACGTGTTTGCATATCATAACGGTGCAGAATCTTATTATTCGTCGCGTGGATTCAGGGGAAGCATCAGGGTGTAACTATTCCCTCGCTTGACCCTCGGTGCATGGGCGCATAGAGTATGCCCATGGACCGATATCTTATCGAAGGGGGATACCCCATCAAGGGGCGTATCCGCCTTTCAGGAAACAAAAACGCGGCGCTCCCCTGCATTGCTGCGACGGTGCTGGCGAGCGAGCCGGTGACTCTGCGCAACATTCCTGCCATCGAGGATGTTTCTGTCATGTTCGAGGTGCTCCGGCACCTGGGTGCTCAGGTAGAGGAGCTAGAACCGCATGTCTGGAGAGTCAATCCTCGGGGAATTAATAAGCATGAAGTGCCTGAAGAGCTTGCGAAGAAGGTTCGGGCTTCCATTCTCTTCGCAGGGCCTCTTACCGCGCGCTTTGGGAAGGCTGTCCTGCCGCCTCCCGGCGGGGATACCATCGGCAGGCGGCGCATCGACACACACGTGCTTGCGCTGCAGGAGCTGGGAGCCAGGATCACGATTGAAAATAAGCTTGTCTTTTCGGCACCACGACTTGTTGGGACGCCGATGTTTCTTGATGAGGCGTCGGTTACCGCAACTGAAAACGCGGTGATGGCAGCTTCGCTGGCCGAAGGTACGACGGTGCTCATGAATGCAGCCTGTGAGCCGCACGTGCAGGATCTCTGCGTGATGCTTACTTCCATGGGGGCGCGCATCGATGGGATCGGCTCGAACCGGCTTGTCATTCACGGATCGAAGTCGCTGGGCGGTACGGACTATGCCATCGGGCCGGACTACATGGAGCTGGGTTCCTTTATCGGTCTTGCGGCGGTTACCGGAGGTGATCTCTGGATAGATGGGGTGCGCAGTGATGACCTTCCTCCGCTCAAGGTCGGTTTTGCAAAACTCGGCGTGACATGGGATCTCAAGGGTGAATCGCTGAAGCCAAATACGGCTGTCCAGCTTCGAGTTGTGCCCGATATCGGCGGCCAGATTCCAAAAATCGACGATGCTCCATGGCCAGGATTCCCTGCCGACCTTACGTCCATCATGACGGTCATCGCGACCCAGGCGGAAGGTGTTGCGCTCATCCACGAAAAGATGTTCGAATCGCGCATGTTCTTTGTCGACAAGCTGATTTCGATGGGGGCGCGCATTGTGCTCTGCGATCCGCACAGGGCTATTGTCTATGGCCCGTCAAAGCTGGTGGGAGGAGTGCTGGTTTCTCCGGATGTGCGGGCTGGCATGGCGATGGTGATTGCAGCGCTTTGCGCGGAAGGGGAGAGTACGATCCACAACATCTACCAGATCGAGCGCGGGTACGAGGATCTCGTGGATCGGCTTTCGGCGGTGGGGGCCCGTATCAGGAGGGTGCCCGAAGAATGAGTTTCCCCAGAGGGTGCATTACCTTGTCTGGCAAGGTTTTGGCCGGCTCCTCAGGCTGGTTTTGCCACAGTTTTTCCCATGGAAACGCACGGCTTATGCACAGGTTTTCCACAGGTGGGGAGCATAGGTGTGTGAATGCATATGGCATATGAAGCGTTTTTCATGATGCCAGAAGGATGACAGGCGGGCAGTGCACAACTGAGACAAGTTTTTCTTGAATGGAAAATTATACTTATAGGATAAATAAATAAGCGGCGCACAGCCCTAAGAGGCCGTACGCCGCTCGCTTTTCAATCAGGAGATGCGAGGTGATTGCGAGCCGCATTGACTTGCCTGGAAGCGACTTGCAGATGCCGAAGGCGCAGTTTTCCTCAATGCTTCCTCAGGTTTTCCACAAGTTGTGCACATGGCGGTGCGCACAATGGTACGAACCTTATTTTCCCGCATCCTCGGTGAGCATCTTCTTTTTCAATTCCTCGAGGAGCACATCGGCGGCCTGAGGCGAAGATTCAAGCTGGGCGAACTGCTTTTCGAGACTGGCACCCGAGCTGGCGTCTTCGAGCTCTTTCATCGCTTCGGCGCGGGCTTCGATTTCGTCGACTTTGCGTTCCATGCGCTCGAAGGTTTCGAAGGCACTCTTGTTGCCGGAAAGGCTTGACATCGTCTGGTTGATGCGTTCCTGGGCTTCGGCACGCTTGGCACGGGCGATGAGGATGTTTTTTTTGCGGTTTGCTTCTTCGATCTTTGTCTGGAGCTGGCGGAGGGCTTCCTTGAGCTTTTCGACCGACTGTTTCTGGGCTTCCCACTGCTGTGCCAGCTGGACCGAATAACCTTCGAATTCCTGCTTGCGGAGCAGGGCTTCCTTTGCAAGGTCGTCGCGTCCTGCACGCACGGCGAGCATGGCCTTCTTTTCCCACTCTTCGGCCTTGGTTTTGTTTTCCATCATCTCGCGCTCGAGTTTCTTTTCGTCCGCAATCGCCATGGCGACCGCTTTCTTGGACTCGATGAGCTGTTCGTTCATGTCGATGATCATCTGGTTGAGCATTTTCTCGGGGTTTTCGGCTTTTGAGATGAGTGCGTTGAGGTTCGAAGAGATGACTGTCTTAAGGCGATCAAAGATACCCATGGGTTATTCCTCCGTAGCGCGGATATAATCCGACAATTTTTTGTAATGTTCAAGGAGTGCGAATGAAATCGATTCGATGGATGCGAGGAATTCTTCCTTGTCCAGCGTGGCGTGCTCGAGGGTATCGATCACGACGATGTCGTTGCCGCTGATGGCATAGGCGCCGTGCAGTAGATCGGTAGCGTTGAGCTCGAGCAGGGTGCGGAAGAGCTGTTCGGCATTCTTTTTTGGCACGGGCATTACATCGGCGCTGATGATGACGAGCGGGTCGGAGACCGAGACCATCATTTTGGGATAGCCCTTGTTTTCGTCCTCTATGAGCCAGGCATCCTTCGAGATTTCCTGATAGGAAATGCCCAGGTCTATGAGGTACTGTTCTACTTTCGGCAATGTTGACATCGCCACCTCCTTATGCCGGCACTGTGCCGGCGGTTTTCAACTGGATCAGCCCAGCGTGACGGTTCCGTCCGGGAATGCGGTGAGGATCGCTTCGCAGGTTTGGCACCGGCCGCGGCCGGGGCGCGCGATTTCCAGGGGGGTGTCGCAGGCGGGGCAGCGGGTCGCGAGGGGAAAGGTGCCATTTCCCATGGATTTGAGGCTCTGGACGGCTGTATCTGCGTCCGGGGCGGTCGAAAAAAAACCTTCCAGTCCGAGTGTCCGGATGAAGCGTTCCAGACGGGGGCGCAGGCTGCAGAGCACAAGTTCGCCGCCGCGGTCTCGCATGGTCTGGCGCAGGGCGAGCATGAGTCCTGTTCCAGAAGGGCTGATGTCCTCCACTGCTGAAAAATCGATGATGAGGTAGTGTATGCGGTCGGCTGCGATGGCATCGAAGGAGCGGGCAACGGTATCGAGGTTTTCGTCGGTTACGGCACCCTGAAAGCGGGCTATGGCGCAGTCGGGAAAGGTGGAATCTACCGAGGCGGATACCAGGGCCCCTGTGCCGGGCTGGGGGATTTTCTGGATGCGGGAAAGAAGACGTGATGCCATTATTATTCATAATATGAGAGTCAGAGAGAAAAGTCAAATTGCTTCTAGTGTCACGAACCTTGCATATGGGTTTGTCAGGTTGCATGGGTGGCAGCATAGAACAGAGTTTCATTGCAGACCGCCCTTGGTCATCTGCAAGCTTCGTAACACTATTTCCCAAAAGATTACATCAGAACGCGCTCGCAATGCGAAGGAGGCAGTATTCGATCGAATCCACCAGCGCCATGGCGCTTGCATCGATGATATTGGTTGATACTCCGACGGTAGACCATACTCGTTCTCCATCTGTCGTTTCTATGAGTACTCGCACTTTTGCGCTGGTTGCACTGATGGAATCGATGACTCGCACTTTGTAATCGGTCAGTCTGATCTTGCTCAGTTCTGGATAGAAACGCTGGAGAGCCTTTCTAAGCGCGCTGTCCAGAGCATTCACAGGGCCATTGCCTTCGGATGCAGCAATTTCCTCGGTATCGCCAACACTTATCTTGACCCATGCCGAAGCGCCTGCGTTATGCTTCAACGAAGGATATCTGCTTTGGACTTCATAGCGTTCCAGCTTGAAGAATGATCGGTATTTGCCAAGTTCTCTGAGAGCCATGATTTCGAAACTTGCGTCCGCACTTTCGAATTGCCATCCTTCTGCTTCAAATTCCTTGAGCTTCGAAGAAAGCGCTTTGACTGCTGGATGATCTTTCGTTGCCTGAGGTTCATAATTCTTGATTTTCTCAGCTATTGCGGCTCGTCCTCCCATTTCACTCATCAGAAAGCGGCGGCTGTTTCCAACTGATTCCGGTTCGACATGTTCAAATGAAGAAGTTGTCTTGAGGATTCCATCGGCATGCATGCCTGCCTTGTGCGCAAAGGCTCGTATGCCGACATAGGGCATATCATCGGGGAGAGGAACGTTTGCAATTTCCGCGATTTTTCTCGCTGTTTCGCTCAAGAGCGGAAGATTCGGTTCTGGAAGGCAGGGCATGTTCATTTTCAATTTAATGCTGGGGACAATAGCTGAGAGTGCTGCATTGCCGCATCGCTCGCCAAATCCCACCAGAGTTCCTTGTACGTGACAAGCGCCGCTTTTTACCGCCATGAGCGAATTTGCTACCGCCATACCGGCATCATTGTGAGCATGTATGCCAATTCTGCCCCCATGTATGCGCAGAATTTCCTGAACTCCCGTCATGATGAGATCGGGGAAGCTGCCGCCATTGGTGTCACACAGGACAATGCAATCGGCACCAGCTTCAGCCGCTGCAGCTATGCTGGCCAGGGCATAATCTCTGTTGTGCCGATAGCCATCAAAGAAATGTTCGGCATCGTAGATGACTTCTTTGCCCTTATCCTTGAAAAATGAAATTGTGTCGGCAATCATGGCCAGGTTTTCTTCATGGGTTGCTCTCAATACTTCCACTACATGGAGATCCCAGCTTTTTCCAAAGATAACCACCGTGCTTGTACCTGCAGCCAGAAGGCTCATTACGCCCTCGTCTTTGCCAGGCACAGTTCCTTTTTTTCGGGTTGCTCCAAAGGCACAGAGTATGGCATGTTCCAGCTCAAGCTGTGAGGCTGCTCTGAAAAAATCAATGTCTTTCGGGTTGCTTCCAGGGTTGCCCGCTTCTATATAGGCTACCCCCAGGCGATCCAGCGATTTGGCAACGGCGATTTTATCGTGCAGAGAAAACGATATTCCTTCTGCCTGAGCTCCGTCTCGCAGCGTGGTATCGAGTATCTCGATTGCTGTTCCGCTTTTTGCGCCAAGACTTCCATATTCCATACATGACCTCCTTGGTTGGTTTTTGGGGTGAGAAAAAGGCGCAGACTGGAAGAAGGTTGGTCCTGGCGCTCAATAGGGGCTTACCAGATTGACCAGCGTTTTCTTCTCATCTGCGCCGGTCAAATGGTAATGTTCAGAAAAATGATAGAGAGCAGGAAAGAGATGGCAATAACAGGCAGGAAATAAAGATATCCCGAAAGCGGTCTGGAGCGCGGCAAGACATGGACGCGGCAACTACATATAGAGAATGGGCTGGATTGTCTTGCCTGAATCCGCAAATCCATGTCGACTCCGTCATTAGACAGCAAGATAATTGACGAACGATTGGTGCTACAATAATGCTGTTGCTATTAGTTGTTGCAGAATATAGTTGCAGCGCGCGGATGTCAACCCATCCCTAGTGTCATGAAGCTTGCATATGCCCCGAAGGCCTTTGCTCAGGCCAGGGCATAGTGCGGCAGATACTCAGGGGTGCGCTTCAAGGGAGTGGGGAAGAGGCGCTTCCAGAACTTCA
>Ga0209381_1001969_pt1 | contig 28614 bp, 26 predicted proteins | sample DewCreD2012metaG_FD_184111 | JGI IMG/M metagenome (GOLD analysis project Ga0209381, IMG submission 184111) | Hot spring sediment bacterial and archeal communities from British Columbia, Canada, to study Microbial Dark Matter (Phase II) - Dewar... ...
CCCCTATGCCCTGTTTTGAAGAATCCTTTTACTGCTGGGAAGTGCCTTTTGTGTACACGGAGCATGATCATGTATTCGATGGCGTTATATGGATCGACATGTCGACAGGCGCTTTTATTGGAAGTGGCGAGGTGCGCTGACGGTCGATCCTGCGAAGGCCGGTTACGGAAGAAGTTTCATGAAGGACGCCTCGGGACTAGGATGAAGAATGAATTCGGTTCCGCAATCCGCATTTCAGAAATCGCCCATCCAGGAGCCGGTGATTCGCGAGACGCCCTGCAAGACCATCTTGAACAAATGCGCCATTTCCGACTATTCGCTCAATTGCTACGGCGGCTGTGCACATGCCTGCGCCTATTGTTACGCGCGCTTCATGCAACGGTTTCACGCGCATCCGGAACCTTGGGGCGGATTCATTGACGTCAAGACCAATGCCGTAGAGGCTCTCGAACGCCAAGTGCGGCGGTTGACGCCTGGTGATGTCTTCGTCAGCAGCGCCTGCGATGCGTGGCAGCCCATCGAGCGCGAACGCGGTCTGACGCGCGCCTGTTGCGCAATACTGCTCGAACACGGTTTCCATGTGGGCGCGTTGACGAAGAGCGCGCTGATCCTGCGCGACCTTGATATCTTCGCGGGACGCGACGCAACCGTCGGCGTTACGGTTACGACGATCGACGAAAAACTTGCCGCACTCTGGGAACCTCATGCCGCACCGGTCCAGGAACGTTTTCGCGTCATCGAAGAGGCACACGCGGCGGGTATCGAAACAACGATCATGTTCGGACCCTTGCTCCCGTTTCTTTCCGACAAACCCGATCATCTGCATGCGTTGTTCGAACGCGCCGCAGCCGCCCGCGTGGACCAAATCACCGTGGACGCCCTCAACCCGCGCCCGAAAGTCTGGGAATCGGTTTCCGCGCTTCTGAACCGTCACTTTCCCGATCTCCGCGAACGATATGCCAACATCCTCTTTTCCGATCGCGTCCGCGAGCCGTATCTTGCCGCGCTTCGCGACCGCATTCTTAATGCCGCCCAGCGTTTTCATCTCGCCGGCCGTATTACGATTTGTTTTTGACATGCCCTCTGGCCGGGAGTTTCCATCCGCATGCCCGATCTGTTACATTATTCCTGTCATTCAAGGCATCATAGGAGGGGAGTTTTTCGGCGGCTGAACAGATCCCATGGATCAAGGGAGAAAACAACATGGCCATACAAGTCGCGATTCGAGACAACAAACTTTGCATCGAAATTGATTTGGAAGATCCCAAGCCATCCGCTTCGGGCAAGACCCTGGTGGTGGCCAGCACGCGGGGAAATGTCACCACCGAGGCGCAAGTCAACGGCAAACCCGTCATCCTCGGATTGAATGCCTATATCAAGCCTTGATATCGCATGAAATTATTCATGCCATTGCGCGTGTAGCGTTGAATTCCGAATTGGCGGGATCGTTTAGACAGACGCCGGATTGGAATTGGACGCCATCATCCGTTGCCGCGGTTTGGCCGCGATGAGGTAGAGGTCTTTGGCCATGAGCAGAAGCATGCGGGCAATGATGGCCGCGGCGGTGATTTGCACCGCTTGGGCCGTAAGATCGGAGACCCTATCCGGCCATAAGCCGGAAGAGAAAGCATCCCTTCATAACTGGATGTGCCAGGAATGCAGCGCCATTGTCCAGTCCAAGGATCGGCCGTCCGCAAGCGGTTGCCCGTCGAAAAAACACCACCGTTGGAACGATCTCGGGGAGGCCGGCAACACGGCTTACCAATGCAGGAAATGCAATGTCCTTGTGGAATCCAAGGAAAAACCGTCGTCCAGTTATTGTCCTTCCGGCGGACAACACCAATGGAATCGTCTGACCCGATGAAAAGGCGCCGCTTTGGGTATTGCCCGGCATTGCCCTGTCCCGGCCATATTGCGTAAACTGGGGGCCGAGGATCGCACACGATGGACGATACATTTGAGGTCATGGCTGGTTATTACCAGCATTTCGACGCGGATTTCACGCGGGACGTGCCGGAAGAGGGCTTTGGCGGCTGGAAAAAGGCCGTTGTGTCTTTTTCGCGAAAACACACCGCCGTCGTCGTGATGCATGCCTGGGACGCCGGCACGCGAGAACAATTTCCCGGATGGTACCGTGCCGTCCCGTATATTCCCCGGGCGCAGGAAATTGCCCGGTCGGTGTTTCCGGGGCTGTTATCGGCGGTTCGCGCGTCGGATCTGCCGCTATTCCACATCGTTGGCGGCGGCGATTACTACAAAAATTTGCCCGGCTACCAGCGCGCCGCCGCCCTTGCGGGGCCTGAACCGCCGCTCTTGGGCCGCGCGGTCGAAGACCCGGTACGAACGGCGCTCGACGCTTTCCGCGCCGCGAATGTCTTTGTGGGGCCGCACAACGAGGAAGATGTCAAAAAAGGCTTTGCAAGACTCGATTTCATGCCTGAAGCGAGGCCAATCGAGGGAGAAGGCATTGCGGAAAACGGACACCAACTTTTCGCGCTATGCCGGGAAAAAGGCATCAATCATCTTATTTATTCCGGCTTTGCCATCAATTGGTGCCTCTTGTTGTCGCCCGGCGGCATGGCGGAAATGCAGCGTTACCATGTGATGTGTTCCGCGTTGCGTCAAGCGACGACCGCCGTCGAAAACGGCGCCACGGCCCGGTTTGAACTCTGCAAGGAAATCGCGCTCTGGCGCGTTTCGCTCGCGTTCGGGTTTGTGCTCGATGTGGACGATTTCATCCGTGCCTTGCCGCCCCGGAAAGGGGAAATTCTGTAACCTCTTGCGCTTGCGATGGTAATGTAATGGGCATTGGTATGGATGCGTTTGGAGGCATAGGCCATGTTCGGCTCGCGTGCGGTGTTGGTTTTGTGCGGCATCTTGGCCGTGGCGTCCGTGCCCTGTCAGGCGGATGACCTGTTTACCCTCCATAACAGCGGATGGAAAACGGCGAAATGGGACTCGTCGGATCTGACGCGAATTTGGGCGAATGACAGCCCCGGCATTCAACAGGATTCCGCGACGTATTATCCCACGGCGGTGGCGGCCGGCGGCGGGTATCTCTATTTTCTCTATAATAGCGGCAAAACCCTCGGCGCTTTCGCGGCATCCAATTTCGCCCAAGCCTCCATTTCGCCCTCGCCTTCCTATTCGTCAAATGGTTTCACGTATTATCCGCGGGCCTTCGCCGTCAATCGCGGATACCTCTATTGCCTATTCAACAATGGGCTGAAAATCGGCAAATACAACGTTTCGAATCTGGCCAATGTCTGGTTCAAGGATGGCCCTGCCCGCGGGAGCGACCGCGCGACTGCCATCGCCGTGGCGGATGGATATGTCTATGGTCTATTCAGCAATGGACAATATATCGGCAAATTCAACGAATCGGATCTGTCGCAAGTTTGGATGAAACCGTCCCCATTTGCTTCGAGCGGCTACTTGGTGATCTATCCCGTTGCCTTGGCGGCGGCCAACGGACAACTCTACTGCCTCTTCAACGGCAATGAACGCCTGGGTAAATACAATGCGGACAGTCTTTTACAGACATGGCTGTACGAAGCGCCTTATCTCCAGCAGGGAAGCACGAAAAACTATGCGTCCGCGATTGCCGTTGTGGACAGCACGCCGCCCACGGGCAGTATCGTCATCGCGGACGGCGCCCTTTATACGGCCACGCGATCAGTATCCCTGGCCTTGTCGGCGTCCGACGGCATAGGCACGGTCACGCACATGCGTTTTAGCGCCGATGGAACGACGTGGCAGGCATGGGAAACTTTTGCCACGGCTAAAAACTGGACGCTTTCAACCAACGACGGGAACAAGACGGTTTACGTCCAATTCAAGGACGCAGAAGGCAATCTATCGCCGGCGTATAGCGACAGCATCGTACTGGATACCTCCAAGCCGGCCGGTTCTGTGCTGATCAACAACGGCGATGCGTATACGCGGTCGCGCGACGTGACGCTGACCCTTTCCGTTACCGATACGGGCAGTGGCGTCGGCGACATGCGCTTTGGGAATGACGGGACCTATTGGAGCAACTGGGAAACGGCGGCCTCGTCGAAAACATGGGCGTTGTCGTCGGGCATGGATGGTCTCCGCAAGGTCTATGTCCAATGGCGCGACAAGGCCGGCAATGTCTCATCATCGGCTTATGCCGAAATTCAACTCGATACGATAGCGCCGAATCCGCCCGTCATTACGACCAACGGTGGAAACGGGCCGGGTGCGGACTACACGACCAGCAATCGGGACCTTGTGCTGATTGGCACATGTTCGTCGAGTGATACTTTCCGCATACTTGTCAATGGCAGCGCTTCGCGGGTAAGTTATCTTGCCACAAGCACCAATTGGAGTTATTACGGCACGCTGCGTCTGGGATCGAATGCATTCAGCGTCGTGGCGACGGATCGCGCCAACAACCAATCCGCGCCGGACACGATTACGATTACGCTCGTGGCAGGCGAAGGCGAAGGCGAAGGTGAAGGGGAAGGGGAAGGCGAAGGTGAAGGTGAAGGCGAAGGTGAAGGTGAAGGCGAAGGGGAAGGCGAAGGGGAAGGCGAAGGCGAAGGCGAGATGCCAATGGTCATTCTCTCTCCAATGAACGACTCGGTTTTTTTCACCGGTTCGAGCCATGCCAGCCTTGCCTTGCCGTTGCTGGCTGCCGCTCCGCCGAATACGACATCCATTGCCTATGCCGTTGATACACTGCCCGCCGGTTTCGCCACGAATGCCCCGTTCATGGTCACGAAAAGTTTTTCGCCTTCCACCAACGCCGTGGGCGATCATACGGTCAAGGCGCTGGCCTCTCGAAGCGGATACCTTTCCGTGTCAGGCGTTTCCCGGTTTTCGGTGGCCGTTGTGCCGGCCGGCGCGGATGCGGATAGTAACGGTCTGCCGGACTGGCCTTTTACCGTTCTCGAACAAGCGGGCGACGGCTGGGTCCATGCCATTGACGTTGCCGGACTGGGAAGACGAGGTGTTATGCTGGTGCGCTTTAGCCGTGAGTCGGAAAATAACTCGAACATTCCCGCGGCCATTGTTTTGGAACGTCCGGGAAACGTTGCGCGATCCGTAACATTTCTCGCACCGCGAACCTTGCTTTCCGAAAACGAAAGCGGCATGTTGGTTCTTCTCTCCGGCGATACCCTTGCGCAATTGGCCGGTCCCGATGGCGCCCCCGCATTTGCCGCCATTCCCGAAGACATCCGCCTTGTCTCCGGCGGCCAATACATCGCCTATGGCATTCTTATATCCACCGACAACGGCTTGACATACGAAATGGCGGACGCCGCCCGCCTGGAAACCATGCCGGTTGAAATACGCATGCAGGGACTGAATTATCGAAGCGGCTCTGAACGTTCGTTTCTGATTCATCCGGCAACGTTCACGCCGCAAGAAACAAATGGATTGCAATTCCAACCCGTTTCGGGCGACTGGACAACAGCGCCCATTGCCGTTTCCACAACCGGCGCCACATCGCTATCGGCCTATTTGACCAGTTTCGGCGTCATTGCGCCTTTTGAAACCACCGGTGAAGGGGAGGGGGAAGGAGAAGGGGAAGGAGAGGGCGAGGGAGAAGGCGGTTGCCTGCCGATCGCATCTGTTACCGGCAAGGGACATTCCGGGAACGGGCCAACGGCCCCCTTGGCGGCCGATGCCATTCTGTTGCTGATTACGGCCACGGCATTGGCCATGGCGCGGCAACGCCAAAAACGCGTTCACGGCTAAAAAAATAGACATATTGTGCTAATATCCAATATTTCTGGATTTTTTGTGTGCTTTTCGTTATAATTCCTACGAAACAGACTCTGAAGGGTATTGTTTTTTCGTTTTTGCAGTGTTTAACCTAAAATCGGCAGTTGAACGCGGCTCTTTCGACCAAACCATGGACGAGATGGACATTGTGGACCCAGTGGACTTCACCCGCAAGGGGATTGATTTTCTTGTCCATTTCGTCCACAAGGTCCACGACATCCAGAGGATAGCACGTAGAATCCGATCTTGACTGCTGAATCCAGGTTAAACTATCAAAATTTGAGTAATTTCCGCAGTATATAGGTTAGGTAATGGCAAAACCGCGCATATTGGTAGTGGACGATGAGGAGCCGATTCGGCAGGCGGTATGCCGCTGGTTCGGCTTGAAGGGTTTCGACACGGACGCGGCAACGGACGGGCAGAATGCCCTGGAAAAATGCGCCCAAGCGACCTATGACGTGATTACGATGGACATCGAAATGCCGGGGATGGGGGGAGCCGAAACTATTCCCATACTCAAGGAGAAATTTCCGGAAGTGAAAATCTTGGTGCTCACGGGATATGCCGGAAACAGTAAAGAAACGTGGCGCGCACATGTGGACGGCGTATTCAGAAAACCCCTCTCGCTCAAGAATCTTGAAGCGGAAATCCGTTTGTTGCTGGATAAAACCAACGGCTAACGTTTGAGCAAACCGTGGTGGGCGAGCCACGCGATACAATGTCCCGGCCAGGTGGACAACACCGGATCATCCCCACCGAGACCGAATCCGTGTTCGCCTTTTTCATAGAGATGCAATTCCGCCTTGACGCCTGCTTTGCGCAGGGCCAGATAGAGCATCATGCTGTTTTCCGCCGGCACTCCGCTGTCCGATCCCGTGTGGACGAGGAACATGGGGGGTGTTTCCATCGTGACCTGTTGTTCGTTCGATAAGAGAGCGACAAGTTCCCGCGAAGGTCTTTCACCCAGCAAATTGGCGCGCGATCCTTTGTGACAAAAGGGTCCGTCCATCGTGACAACCGGATAAATCAACACGGCAAAATCGGGGCGGGAGCTCATGCGCTCGATGGGATCGTCCGCTTGATCGTTTCCTTTATCGAAATGGGTCGCGGCCGTCGAGGCCAAGTGGCCGCCCGCGGAAAAACCAAGGATGCCCAGCCGATCCGGTTCGATGCGCCACGCCCGCGCATTCCGCCGCACGGTGCGGAGGGCGCGTTGGGCGTCTTGCAAGGGAACGGGATGCCGGTAGGGGGCGACGCGATAACGCAGGATAAATGCCGAAATTCCGTTTGCATTGAGCCAGTCCGCCACTTGGCGGCCTTCGTGATCCATCGCCAGCCCGCCGTATCCGCCGCCGGGACATACGACAATGCCCGTACCGGTGGCTTTTTCGGAAGGCGCGGGGAAAACGAACAGACAAGGAGTGTCCGCCTCGTCGCTGCCCAAAGCGCCCGGGGTTCCCGTCGGCCACAATAAAACCGTTTCGGCCGGTTCGGCCGCATGCGCCGTCATACAGGCGAACAGGGCCGCCGTCATTATCAAAGTCAACATCGTCATGCCGCTCATCCATCTTTACCTCCCGTGCAACCCACAGTATACACATTCGTCGAAACGGGGAACATGTCACCAAACGTCCGCGCCGCGTGTCTAAGAGCGTATACGGAAAGGTTGTAGGACAGACTGTCCAGTTTGTCTGGCGCTGGATGTTTCCCGGTTTTGGGAAAGACAGACTCGACAGTCTGTCCCACGTAACGCGCCCAAGTGACTTTCCAAGCACGCTCTAAATCAACAATACGGTTTTTCTTTGAACGAATAAGGGAGTGGATGCGGTCATGGAACGAAAGAAGGATCCGCGGGATGGATTTGTCCTTCTGCTTTTACTTTGGACGATGGTAGCGGCCCTGTGCGCGGAGCCGATGTGGCGTGCAATCAAATTCGGCGGACGATACTTCAGCACGGCGCGGCTCGAAGTCGTACCGTTGCCGATGGGATCCCTGTGTCCGCCGATGAACGAAAGCCCAAGGCTGTCTGCGTCCGATTCCCCTGATACAGCGACGGGCGCCGCGGCCCTCGAATTCGATGCCGCAGGGGAACTCATGGGGCGAGAGAACGGCATGCCCACCCTGCATCCGCGCGTGGCCATCGCCAAACTTCATACCGGCAAAGACATTGAAGAGGTGAATCGGGCCATCTGTTCCGTTGTGGCATGGAAAGGCAGCGGTTCCACGTGGATACTTCATCCCATCGGCAATTACGACTTTGTCGAAGTTGATTTGGTCTCATTATTGTATCTTTTCCGCGACCGGCCCGACAGGCTGTATCCGGAAACGGCGCGCCACATCGTGGACGCCCTTCTGATCGAAAACGGCGCCGTGCCGCGTCCTTCGCCACCGCGTACGCGCGGCCTCGTCACCGAAACGGAAAATCATATCCTCATGACGGAGGGCACGCGGTATCTGAAAAACCAGTGGTATTTCGAGCGGGGAACGGATGAACAGCGGGGCCGGCCGGAATATGACAACGATCGTAATGGGTTGGGCGAATGGCTGCTGGAGTATTTGCGCGACATTCAAAAGGCCGGTTTCTATGAGTTCAATTCCATACCCTACATGAGTTTTACCCTGCGCGCCCTGCTCAATCTGGAGGCGTTTCCCCGAAACGCCGAACTGGCCGCAACCGCACGGCATATCATTGATATCGCGAATTGGCAATATGCTTTGGGCAGTCTCGACCTTCGACGGTGTGCGCCGTTCCGGCGCCAGCCCCGGCGCGCCGGCCTTACCGATCTCCAAGCGGACGAACATACCTCGTTTATGCGTGTATGGACCGGATATGACACCGATTCAGCCCAACTGCAAGCCTCGGTGCGTGAAGCGACGATGGCCGCCGTTATGCCGTACCGGCTTCCGAAAGCCGTCCGCGAATGGACACTCGCGAAATCCAGCCCCTATTTCGTCCGGTTTGGACACGGCCCGCAGGCATCCCCCGAAATTTACAGCGGCGGGCCGGACTATCTTATAAGCGCGGGCGGCGTCGCGAGGGGGTGGCGGTCACAGATTGTTGCCCGTCCCACCTCTCTCATGCTGCGCGACGGCGCTCTCGATCTCCGCGGCTGTTTTCATCTTGTAGGTCGCGGCCCTTATACGGAATGGAACAATACGGGCGTTTGCGACCGGTTCGCCTGCACCAACGGCAAGGCCATCGCGCCGGAGGGGCGGGAGGCGATATATGCTTCGGGAATATGGTCCATCTATACTGTGCCTGGATCGCAACAATTCATGATAGCCGCCGCCAACGGGCCTTCCTTTGCTCTCCTGGCCTTGTTTCCCGAATGGAAAGCATCCCCGGGAGAACTTGCCGGCGCCCTTGCGGCGGCAAATCCCAATGAAGCCGATCTTGCCCATGCCTTTCGTTGGCCGGAAGGCAACACGGTGGAATTCGACGTGAACGCGCCGAAAGGGACATGGGTTATTTCGGCCATTGCTGGGAAACCCGTTGATCGCGACTACGACCAATGGCCGCAAATAGACGGTGAAGGTCCCATGATTCGCTTCGATGGTTAGCGATTGCAAGGGCTTATATCATATACCGCGCAAGTAATTTTTTGCTCCTTACGCCAATGCTCGGTTATAATCCCCACATCCAATAGCCGATAAAGGAGATGATGGATATGAGCAATGCCATGGAACTTACCAGCGCAAATTTTCAGGCGACGGTTGCGAGCGGCGTCACTTTGGTGGATTTCTGGGCCGAGTGGTGCGGTCCCTGCCGCATGATGGGGCCGGTCTTGGACGAAATCGCCGGGCAGTATGCCGGCCGCGCCACTGTCGGCAAGGTCAACGTGGACAATGAAAGCGACTTGGCCATGCAGTTTGGAGTCAGCAGCATACCGATGCTGGCGGTCTTCAAGGACGGCCAAGTGGTCAGGCAATTCGTCGGCGTGACGCCCAAAGCCGAATTGTCCAAGGCGTTGGATGAGGCGCTGGCCTGATCCCTTGGAGTCCCTTCCCCTTTTTTCTGAATTGGACATCGCACACCGCGGAAAATAAAGCATAAGGAGTCTTTTTACCATGACACCCAAAGTAGTTGCCGTGGCCGGAGCAACCGGCTTGGTCGGAAACCGCATGCTTCAAATGCTGGAAGAGCGCGACTTCCCCGTGAAGTCCATCAAACTTCTGGCCAGCGAGCGATCGAAGGGCAAGACGCTTACGTTCCGCGGCGAACAAATCCCGGTCGAAGTCCTGACGGAAGACTCCTTCAAGGGCGTCGAAATCGCCCTGTTCAGCGCCGGCGGCGGCACGAGCAAGAAATACGCGCCCTTTGCGGCGAAAGACGGCTGCGTCGTGGTGGATAATTCCAGCGCTTGGCGCATGGACCCCGATGTGCCGCTCGTAGTGCCCGAAGTCAATGCCGAAGACATCAAATGGCACAAAGGGATTATCGCGAATCCGAACTGTTCGACCATTCAGATGGTCGTCGTGCTGAAGCCGATCCACGACGCCGCCAAAATTGAACGGGTTGTCGTTTCGACCTATCAGGCCGTGTCAGGCGCGGGCGTCAAGGCATTGGCCGAAATGCGCGATCAAATTACAGCCGTACTCGAAAACCGGGAGCCGGTCTGCAAGGTGTTCCCGCATCCGATCGCCTTCAATTGCATACCCCAAATTCCGCAGAGCGACGCCTTTACCGAGAACGGATACACCTCCGAAGAAATGAAAATGGTCAACGAGACCAAAAAGATCATGGGCGACGACTCGATTCGCGTCAGCGCCACGACCGTCCGCGTGCCGGTGCATACCGGACACAGCGAATCGGTCAACATCGAAACCCAGCGCAAAATCACTGCGGCCAAGGCCCGTGAAATCCTCTCGCTGGCGCCGGGCGTCGTTGTGTTGGACGATCCCGCCAACCAGGTCTATCCGATGGCCATTCACGCCGCCGGTAAGGGTGAAACCTTCGTGGGACGCATCCGGGAAGATATCTCGCAGTCGCGTGGACTCGACCTCTGGATCGTCTCCGATAACCTGCTCAAAGGCGCGGCGCTCAACGCCGTCCAAATCGCCGAGATTTTATAAAAGCGAAAGGGCATATAGGACACAAGGGACCCTAAGGACTGATCTTGGGAGAGTGTTTGTTTCTTGCGTATTTTATATCTTGTAAGTCCTTGATTATCTTGTCTTTGTGGGATCATTCCGGCGGGAGCCGCCGGATTTCGGGAATCGGCGTGAATCGTAAAAAAGCCTGAACGATGGAACATGGCGATTTCAAGTATGTCTTTGGCCCTGTGGTGTCGCGACGTCTGGGACGTTCGCTCGGCGTAGACGTAGTGCCTTTCAAGACATGCACCTACGATTGCGTCTATTGTCAACTAGGCCGTACAACACGGCTTACCCTCGAACGGGACGACTTTGTTCCCCTTGAAGCAGTTATCTCCGAACTGAGACGCAAGATTGAATCGGGCGTGGAAGCCGACTATATCACAATAGCCGGATCGGGCGAACCGACCCTTTACACACGACTTGGCGAACTGATTGCCGGCATCAAACAACTGACTTCGATACCGGTTGCCGTCCTGACCAACGGTTCGCTGCTTTGGGATGCGGATGTCCAGAGATCGTTGCTCGAAGCCGATGTGGTAATTCCATCCCTGGATGCCTCAACACCCGAATCATTTCGTGCGGTCAATCGGCCCTGTGCCGGAATTTCATTCGATGCCATGCTGGACGGCTTGGCGGCTTTTCGCGATTGTTTTCAGGGACAATATTGGCTCGAAATCCTTTTGTTGCAAGATGTTGCAGAGAATGAAAACGAAGTTGCCCGGCTCGCCGAACAGGTCGCGCGTATCCGGCCAGACCGGGTGCAACTTCATACCGTGGCAAGACCATCGCCGGGCGGTGAAACCCGTCCCGCCCCCCGTGAGTGCCTTGAACGCATCGCGCTCCGGATCGGGCCGAACGTCGAGGTTGTCATGCCGTCCAGCGATGTCCATTCAGTGGATCCAACCGGACCCATCGCCGAATTCCGTCTGCACGAGGTCTCCGAAACGGATATTTTCAACCTTCTTCTCCGGCACCCTTGTACTGTGGCCGATATTGCCGCCGGCCTGCAAGCCGAAACGGCCGCTGTCCAGCGGAGCCTCGATGCGCTTCTTCTCCGGCAGGCGATCCGGGAAGAAAATCGGAACGGCGAAAAATTCTACTTGGCGATTTGACACCGGCCGGTGGTTTTGGGTAGAATTCGGTTTTCGTAGCAACGGCTAGCTGTCGTCCCACCTGGATAGTGGCAACTAAGGAGGACCAAGCAATGCTTGAACTGCTCGCGTTGATGATCATCTCGCAGCAGCCGCTACAGCATGTGGCCCAGGGCAAGGCCTCGTATTATACGGTCAGCAGCAGCGGTGTCAAAACCGCTTCCGGAGACCGCTTGAACGACGCCGTTTATACCTGCGCCATGCGTAAAGGCGATTTTGGCGCCTATTACCTTGTTGTGGCGGAGAATGGGAACTCGGTTGTATGCAAGTTGAACGATCGGGGACCCTATACCAAGGGCCGCGTGGTAGACCTGTCTGAAGCGGCCATGCGGCAATTGGATACCGATGCCGGTATCCTGCCCGTCAAAGTCTATCGGATTGACTTTGACGGCGTTCGGGATCTTTTCGGCCTACGATAACGCGGTCCCGCAAGATTTTCCGGTAACCAAGACGCGCTAAAGCGTCTGAATCCGCCCTTGACGGACGATTTCAGTACCTTACCGTGTGGCTTCTATCAACAACTACAAGAAGTTTTTGGGAAACTTACACAACCAATTGAAGTACAATGATTTGTCGAGTGCGAATACCGCAGAGTTCTTGCCTCGATTACGATGACGATGACGAACACGAGCACGAAAAGAGACTGGGTTGTGGGCAAAGCCCACGTTGGACTATTTCAGCGGTTTTCCTTCGTATTCACCGGTCAGCGTTTCGAGAAATTTCACGATGGCGGCGGTTTCGGAGGCCGGTAATTTCTTGCCGACCATAAATTGCGCCATCACTTCGACGGCCTCGGTAAGCGTTTTTGCCGTTCCATCATGAAAATATGGGAACGTCACGGCGATGTTACGCAGCGTCGGCACTTTCAGTTTGAAACGATCCGATTCTTTGCCCGTGACATTGAATCGGCCAAAATCCGGCTTGGCGGCCGGCGTGCCGCGAGCGGCAAAATAGTCGCCTTTGCGTCCCATTTTCTCGAAAGATTGGCCGCCCAAGAGTTTGCCCACATGACACGTGGCGCATGAGTGCTTCAGAAAAAGCGCATGTCCCGCTTGTTCTTCGGCGTTCAAAGCGCTCTTGTCTCCGGCGAGAAAGGCATCGAATCGGCTGTTGGGGGTGATCAGCGTGCGCTCAAATACCGCGATGGCCTCGGTAATCGTCTCCTTTCCGTACCCCGCTGGATACACCGCATGGAAAGCCTGTGTAAATTCTTGATCCTGTTGGAGTTTTGCGATGGCTTCCGGCCAGTTTGACGCCATCTCGATCGGGTTGTTTACAGGTCCGTCGGCCTGTTCTTCCAATGTGGCGGCCCGGCCATCCCAGAATTGGATAAACTGAAATCCGGCATTGAGTACGGTAGGGGCGTTGATATCTCCCTTTTGGCCACCGACCCCTTCGGAAAATTGCTGTTGATCTGTCCCACCCTTGTCCAATCCGTGACAGGAGGCGCAGGCAATGGTGTTGTCCTTCGATAACCGCTTATCGTGGAAGAGTTTGTTTCCCAACGCCACTTTGGCGGGATTTTCCTGGTGGCTTTTGGGGAGGGGTTGCAGCACCTGACCGGCCAGTTCCGCCGGTACTCCGGGAGTGGCATAGTGTTTTTTCCGAGTCTCCACGATCCAAGTTTGCAAATCCCTTTTTTCTTCGGCGGTCAGTGCGCCATTCCAATGAAGCGCCAAGTAACGCATCGGCGGCATCGTTCCCTGTTGGATGACGTATTCGTTCTTGGCCAAGACGACTTCGGAGGCTTGCTGGCCGGGTGTACACAATGCGTCTTGCAAGTTTAGGTATTCAGTACCAAGGCGGATGTCCATTTCGATAATCTGTTTGGCCACGGGAAACCGGGCATAATATGGCAATACATATTCGGCCGTATGGCAATTGACGCATTTTTTCCCAAGAATGTCCAAAGCGCGATCGGTGACGGGATCGCCGGATTTGGCAGCCAAGAGGGAGTTGTTTTTCGGCAAGCCGGCGAGAAGATTCGAAAGCGGCAATGCCAACCCGCCCAATCCACCCAATATCGCCAGCAACAGGACAATGACAACCGCACGTTTCATGGGAACTGCTCCTTTTTCATTTGGCGTTTGTAATCGAAATACAAGTTATATCATTTCGATCGAAATCTGCAAGAAAATCCTGGCCATAACGCTAAAATGTAAAATATATGAATTCCTTGTGCTGGAACACGCCAAAAAGAAAGATAGCCCATAACAGGGCCGAATAGGCCGTCCAGCGCACGACAATCGGTTGCCTCGACAATGCTTCGCGAACGCTTCCGAGTTTTTCTTGAAACCAGTGGACCGCTGCGACTATTCCCAGCATCGCCGCCGTAATGAGAAAGTCGTCACGTCCCAATCCCATGGAAAGCAGCGTGCGGCCCATTCGGGCCGGTTCCGCCACGATATTCCAGCCGCAAAATAGGCTTTGTATCACTTCAATCGCCTGATCGAGGGACGATGCACGGAAAAAAATCCACGCGAAACAGACAAGGGCAAACGTGCATACGCTTTGGAAAAGACGCAGGAGGATCGGAAAACGATTGATACCCAGCATTTGAATTGCGGCGGCTCGCCAAGGACGCAGAAATCGTCCGGCAATCAGATAACCGCCGTGCAATCCGCCCCAGACTAAAAAAGTCCAGTTCGCGCCATGCCACAGTCCGCTCAGCAGAAAGACAAGGGCCACGATGGCGCCCCATCGGAAGGCGCTTGTCTGGTTTCCTCCCAGCGGGATATAGACGAAATCACGGAACCACGTGGAAAGCGAGATATGCCATCGCCTCCAGAAATCCGCGATGGATGTGGCGAAATAGGGGCGCCTGAAATTGGCGGTCAGCCGAAATCCCAGTACTTGGGCCGATCCGACGGCGATATCCGAGTATCCGGAGAAGTCGAAAAAGATTTGGAAGGCGAAAAATACCACGGCAACCGCGATGCAGACACCGGGATACTGCGATGGGTGATTGAAGGCTTCATCCACAATCACGGCAATACGGTCGGCAATCACGACCTTCTGGAACAATCCCCATGCCATCAGTTTCAATCCGTCGGTGACGCGCGCATATTCGAAGCGGGCCAACACAGGGGAACCCATCGAATATTTCGAAGCCAACGTCCTGAATTGGGGGATGAGGTTTTCGGCCCTTTCGATGGGCCCGGCCACCAGTTGCGGAAAGAAGCAGACAAAACAGGCAAACACGCCCAGATGGCGTTCGGGTTGAATCGTTCCGCGATAGACACCGATGGTGTAGGTCAGGCTCTGGAATGTGTAAAAGGACAGGCCCACGGGCAATAGAAAATGGCTGGCCGGCAGATGGAGGCCGATGGGAGCGAAAAGCGGCTGCAACGCATCGTTAAAAAAATTATAGTACTTGAAAAAAAAGAGCAGTCCCAGGTTTGAACAGAGGCTTAGAAGCAGGTAACGCCGCCGTATGGACCGATTGGGCGCCGCGGCCATCCTTATCCCCGACGCATAGTCCACCAAGGTTGTAAAGACAATCAGAAGGGCGTAGCCCGGTTTCCAGCAGGCGTAGAAGTAATAACTGGCCGCGAGTAAAAAACACCAGCGAAAACGGCGGGGTATCGCAAAATAGCATGCCGCCACTATCGCGAAGAACACCATGAACTGCGTCGAATTGAATAGCATGGAACGGATTCTATCCGGCAACCATCGGATTCCACTTTCGAATGCGGGTTCAATTGGATGCGGTTAAAGCCGTGATCAAGAATAAAAAACACGCGGCATGGCCCTTCATTCGAACCGATGCCGCGCGCATGCAAATGCGATGAGACTACAAATCCTTGTTTTCCAAGTCGAGTTGGCCGGCAAGCGTATTGATCTGGTTGTTGACATTGGAAACCAGTTTGGCAATCGAAAACCCCACGGTCAATACCGACACGGCGCCCGCGGACGACTTGATCAGGGCTGGAATATCAATATCGGCGGCCACTCCCGGAAGTTTCGAGACGCTTCGGATATGTTTCATGTTATGGCTCCTCGTCCTGCTTGAATTCTCGCAAAATGCTACCACTATCCGATTCTGATGTTACCAACTCGAACGCGCAATGTCAATTTCCTGCGTATCTTTTGATCCCGAATTCGGCCGTCAAAATCGGGTTCTAAACTTCTGTACCTTGTGGACACAACGGACCTCACCCGAAGGGGGTTTGGTTTTTTTGTTCACTTTTTTCACAAAGTCCACTCTCTATTTCCACTGCTTGGCCATTGGATTCGGATTTCGATTGCCGAATCCAGATTGATCAACTTTTCGTTATCTTCGTGTGTCCGATTTGCGATCGTAAACCCGTCCGTATCTGGATTGTGTTCGGCGATCATACCCTGATCGGGGGGTAATGAGACCATTCGTTCAGTCCGATCAGAATTTTCGGTGCCATTCTTTGGGCCAGCGTTCGACAACGACTTTGGTTTGGGTATAGAACTCGACGCCGTGCCGGCCTTGGCCGTGGAGGTCGCCGAAGAAACTGGCGTTCCAGCCGCTGAAGGGGAAGAAGGCCATCGGGGCCGCCACGCCGATGTTGACGCCGACATTGCCGGCGGACACTTCCTGTCGGAACCGACGTGCCGCTGCGCCGCTGGCGGTGAAAATGCACGCCATGTTACCGTAGTCGCGTGCATTGACCATTTCGATGGCCGCGTCCAAGCTGGGCGCGTCGGCCAGCGTCAAAACCGGGCCGAAGATTTCCGTCCGTGTCACCTCGCTGCGGTCGGGAAGACCTTCCAGAATCGTTGGAAAAACGAAGAAACCTTCTTCATATCCGGGCGCCTTCTTGTTCCGTCCGTCTACGACGATCGTTGCGCCGTCTTTTGCGGCCTGGCCGATCAGCGATTCGATGCGCGCTTTGTTCTCGGGACGAATGACCGGCCCCATCTCGATACCTTCAACGAGGCCGTAGCCGACCTTGCGGGTTTCGGCAATCTCGACGATGCGTTTGCGGAATTCCGACCGTGCTTCACCGACGAGAATGGCTTGAGACAAAGCCAGACAACGCTGGCCGGCGCATCCGAATGCGGCGTCGGCGACGATTTTCGCGGCGGAATCCATGTCCGCATCAGGCATGATGACGACGGGGTTTTTAGCGCCGCCCTGGCATTGCGCACGTTTGCCGTTTGCGGCCGCGCGCTGGTAGATGTACCGGGCCGTCGCCGTGGCGCCGACGAAACTGATCGCTGAAACGCCGGGGTTGTCGAGCAACTCGTCAACGACATCCTTGCCGCCGTGAACCAATTGTACGACCCCCTTGGGCAGTTCGATCATGTCCATCAATTCCATGAGTCTCGTGGCCGTCATGGGCGTCTTCTCGCTTGGCTTGAGGATGAAGCAGTTGCCGGTCGCAATGGCATACGGCAGAAACCAGAATGGAATCATACCGGGGAAATTGAAGGGGGTAATGGCGGCCGTCACGCCAAGCGGCTCGCGAAACATGTGCTCGTCAATTCCACGGGCAATGTCTTCATTGTTGTACCCCTGCATCAGCGTCGGGATGCCGCAGGCGACCTCGATGTTTTCGATGGCGCGCAGTAGTTCCCCATTGCTTTCCGCGTAAGTCTTGCCGCATTCGTCCGTACAGAGGCGGCACAACTCGTCAAGATGGTTCTCGAAGAGCCGCTTGAAGCGGAACAGGTACTCGACGCGGTCCAGCGCGGGCGTCATGCGCCACGCGCGTGCCGTTTTCTTTGCCATGGCAACCGCTTCCGCTGTTTCTTCCGCCGTTGACAATGGCACACGTGCGATAGGCTTGCCCGTCGCCGGGTTGAACACGGTCTCCGCACGCGGAAACTTCGACGCGCGCCAGGCGCCGCCGACATAATTCGACAACATTTCCTTCATCAGTACCCTTTCGACGGGAGACGCGCGTCCTCGCGCGCCGGGGCAACAACGCACGATTTGGACGGCGAGAACGCCATTCCTCCCATGTTGAATTTCATTTCAGGAAGTGGCGTTCCTTTGCACGCATCGCTTCCCACTGTTTGCGCGCTTCGCGCACACTATCCATTTCACTGACTTCCGCGACGTGTACGTCCCACCAACTGTCATAGCCGGGAACGCCCACGTACCGGTCTACCTGCATCGCAATCACGGTCGTACGATCCGTCGTCTCCGCCTTTTTCAACGCCTCGACGAGTTCTTCGTGTGAGTTCACTTCAAACACAATCGCGCCAAGACTGCGTGCGTTGGCGGCCAGATCAACCGGCAACGGCGTTACATTCGTTCCGGCTTCGTCGTCTGGAAGCACGCCGTCCTTCGGGTAGAGATAACGAGTCGCAAAACCTTTCTGACCCAGGCTTCGGCTCAGATTGCCAATGCTGTTGTAACCGATACTGTCGAGCAGGACGATGATCAGTTTCTGGCCTTCTTGTATGGAAGTGACGATCTCGTTGGACAACATCAGGTAACTTCCGTCACCCACCATCACGTAGACATTTCGATCCGGCGCGGCCAGTTTCGCGCCCAGGCCGCCCGCGATTTCGTACCCCATGCAACTATATCCGTATTCCATGTGGAAATGGTGCGCATGATGCGACCGCCACAGTTTGTGCAAGTCGCCCGGAAGACTTCCCGCGGCGCACACCATGATGCCGTCCTTCGATCCGTGCGTATTGACCGCGCCGATTACCTCGCCCTGGCTCATTAACGGTGTGTTGCGAATACCGTAAATACGATCCACTTCGGTTTCCCATTCGTTGTGGAGCGCCATCGCGCGATCCCGGTAGCCGGCGGCCACTTCGTACCCTTCAAGACGCTGGAGCAACTCGCCGAGCGTCTCCCGCGCGTCGCCGAGCAGTGGAATGGCGCTGTGCTTGAACGCATCGAATTCCGCCACATTGATATTGACGAATCGCACGTCCGGATTCTGGAAGGCCGTTTTACTGCATGTCGTGAAGTCGCTGTAACGCGTGCCGATGCCGATGACCAGGTCCGCGTCGCGGGCGATGCGGTTTGCGGCCAGCGTACCCGTGACGCCGATTGCGCCGAGGTTGAGCGGATGGTCATAACGCAGGCTGTTCTTGCCGGCCATTGTTTCGCCCACGGGGATGCCGGTCTGTTCGACAAAATGGCGCAACGTTCCGTTTGCCTCGCTGTACAACACGCCACCGCCGGCCACGATCATCGGGTGTTTGCTGGCGCGTATCCATTGCGCGGCCCGGGCGATGGCTTCGCGGTCGGGACGGTTGCGCGGCACGCGCCACACGCGTTTTTCGAACAGTTCCTCCGGATAGTCGTATGCCTCGGCCTGGACATCCTGCGGCAGGGCCAGCACGACCGCGCCGGTATCTGCCGGGCTCGTCAAAACGCGCATGGCTTCCGGCAAGGCGCAGACGAGTTGATCCGGTCGGTTGATCCGATCCCAATACCGGCTGACCGGCTTGAAACAGTCGTTTACGGAGACGTCCTGGCTGTGCTCGGATTCAAGCTGCTGCAACACCGGCGCGACGTTTCGCCGCGCGAAGATGTCTCCCGGCAGCAGCAGTACGGGCAGCCGGTTGATCGTGGCGGTAGCCGCCCCGGTCACCATATTCGTCGCGCCCGGTCCGATTGACGAGGTGCACACGAACGCGCCAAGCCGGTTCTTCACCTTTGCGTATGCGATGGCGGTGTGTACCATCGCTTGCTCATTGCGCGTCTGCCGGTAACGAAAGTCCGGATTCTGCTGAAGCGCCTGGCCGATGCCTCCGATGATCCCGTGGCCGAAGATGCCGAAACATCCCGCGAAGAACCGCTGCTCGGCGCCGTCACGTTCGATGTATTGATTCTTCAGAAACGCAATGATCGCCTGCGCCATCGTCAATCGCTGAGTAGCCATAAGTATTTGCCTCCTCGCTGTGCTACTTGTCCGGATTAGGCAGCATGATATTGCGCACGATGCCGACAAGTTGTTCGTAGGACTCGATGAACCCGCGCAATGTGCGCGCCGTCGCGCCATATCCGTCGAATTCATCCGGGGTCATGCCGTCTTCCGTGTACGCGCGGCGGAAATCCGCGAACTTGTTCAGTAATTCATCCAAGTATGCTTTGGGGACCGGATTATCAATGCGGTTTACGCACGGCACATCCGACGCATTGTATCGCTCCTGCCACTTGAACGGGATACTGACCACGACGTTGCCGCCGATGAACTCCGACCAGTGCATGTGGTTCCGGTAGGCCGCCGACAAAAGACGCAGGCGGTAGCCGCGTTCCTGATAGATTTGGTAGGCCCGTTTCATGGCCGCGACACCTGCCCATTCCAGGCACGCCGGGTCCACAATGATGTCTTCTTTTTCGGCCACGATTTTGAGCCAGTCGTCGAGTCTTCCGCACATAACCGTACAAACCGGACTCATCGTCGAGATATCCTTGCCCTCGGCCTCGCGGCGCTTAAGACCCCGCTCGACCGCCTCGGCTACGGCCACGCATTGCGACACCGTGAAACTGACGGTTGCATTGATGCTGATGCCTTCGTACGTCGCCTCCTCGATGGCCGGGATGCCCGCCTTCGTCACGGGAAGTTTGATCTGCATGTTCGGGGCGAGCGCCGCGAATTCCTTCGCCTGCGCAAGCAATCGCTTCGAGTCCCGGTAGTACTTGGCCATCGTCTGAATCGAGATCCGGCCTTTCTTACCGCGTTCCCGCTCATACACCGGACGGAGAATCTCCGAACCCTTGACGGCCATTTCCTTGTTCAATTGCACGGCCACATCATCGTCGCTGAAAGCCGGATTCTCCTCCGCAATCTGTCGAATCCGATCTTTCCACAAGTGCATTTCCTTGTTGAGGACATAGACGACGATGCTCGGATTCGTCGTTGCGCCGACCGCCCCGTGCGCCACCGAGAACGACAATTCCTCAATCGAACACGAGTCGTTCCAAAGGTCCGTGATCGTCGTGCAGGCCATCTCATGCAACGGGCCAATGTACTTGTTCTCTCCCATTTCCTTACTCCTCCAATAGGACAAGCCGAACTTTCCCATACCCATTTGCAGGAAGCGGTTGCTGTGCTATCGGCCATTTGCCTCTACCGTGGTCCTGCCAATCATGGACGATTCCGGGATCATGATCAGACGGCACGATACACTACCCTTCCCACATCCAAGGCGGTATGGACGATCGTTGACGTATTGCTTTGCGTGCGACAACGCCGCTTTCTAGGAATACCACGATCCCCTTTTAGCATTCAAGGTCAAAGAAACAATCACGAAGCCGCAATGTTTCAATCAGGGCTGAAATATCTTTGTTAGGCCCTTATCGCACCAGCATTATCCGGTCCATCGCCTCCATGGTGACCATTTGGCTTCTTCGTACTTGCCGATTTGATATGCCGACAGCGTCACCATACGCCTCGGCAACTCAATGGCGCTGCCGTACACCTTATCATCCCCATCGTCCCGCCGCCCCATCGTGAACGTCCCCGCCGGGACGGAGACCATCTCGGGTGGCAATCCATCGGCAGTCGCAATACCGCCAATGGGAGGAAGCGCGATGAGGGCCGCGATGAGTCCGAGAAACGCGAAGGATATGGTTTTCATGATAATTCCCCTGTTTGAACCACGGAATTTTGAACCACGAAGGCGCGAAGGCACGAAGAACACACATTTTCGCAGTTCTTTGTGTCTTTGTGTCTTTGTGGTTCGTTCATCACCCGTTTACCATTCGTTTGATGCCGTTTTTCAACAAATCCGTCTTGAAATTGATAAGCAGTCCGAGCCAGAGCTTCTTGAGCCGCAGATACGTAAGCAGTTGGGCCTCGTGGATGGGAAGCAGGGCCTCGACTGTCTTGAGTTCGACGATGAGGCAGTCGTCTACGAGCAGGTCTATGCGATAGTTGCAGTCGAGGAGGATACCCTTGTATTCGAGGGGCAAGTCCACTTCGCGTTGGAAGGGGATCTTGCGGAGCGTGAGATCGTATTCGAGGCACTTGGCGTAGGCGGATTCGAGCAGGCCGGGGCCAAGAACGCGGTGGACTTCGATGGCCACCCCGATGACCTCGCGCGACAACGCATCGGCCTTTTCACGGCTGTTCATGCGTGAATCCTTTTTTGAACCACAAAGGCACAAAGAACTGAAACATGGTTTTTGATGAACCACGAAGGCGCGAAGGCACGAAGAACACACATTTTCGCAGTTCTTTGTGTCTTTGTGTCTTTGTGTCTTTGTGGTTCGTTCATCACCCGTTTACCATTCGTTTGATACCGTTGTTCAACAAATCCATCTGTAAAAACCTGCCGCTTCAATACGGTGTGGTCCGCGTTGCTCCACCTCACTACAACCACGACCATCCAGCGGCCACGCGTTATCCTGCGCACCGGCACAGGCCATTCAAGTCAACAGCGATTCGGCCCAACGCCGTGTCCGCTCGACATGGCGCAAAGCCGCAAATCGGTCGAACGCACTGCCGGAATCGCGCAGGAACTCGTCGTATCGGAGTTCGGCGGCGAACGGCGTCAGGACTCGAACGTCTTCGATTTCCTGCGGCAAGACCACGCCGCTGTCGTGCAGGAGATCGAGGAGTTCGGCAAGGTCATGCGTCTTGCGGTACGGAATGCCGCTGGACGCCAAGACCGCTTTGAGCAGTTTCTCGACGGCTTGTTGGGCGTGAAATCCGATGATCTCGTCGGCCGATTCGGGGACTTGCGACAGTGTGCGCACCGCGAATTCGTCCTGTGCGGCTTTACGCATGAGCAATTGGGCCGCTTCATTGAGGTGCATGGAACACCTTGCCTTCCAGCTTCGCTTCGTAATAGACGGTGCCAGGTGTGTCGGACCATTTCTCGAAGACATCCGCGCTGGCAACCAGCACGTCGACGGGAATGCGCAATGGGCGCAGCACGTCGCGAAGGCGCACCATCTCGTCGCGCCGGGCGGAAACTTCAGGCTCGACGACGAGAAAATCCGCGTCGCTGTCGGGGCCGAAGTCGCCGCGCGCGTGGGAACCGAACAGAATCACCGTGGAACCCGGGGCGGCTTCTTGAAGCCTGCGGACGGCTTCCGCAATGGTATCTTCGTCAATTCTGGCGATCACGATATCCAAACTCGCTTGGTCATTCTAGCACTTTTTACGATATTATACGTTTGAACCACGAAGGCACGAAGAACTGTAATGTAAAATCTTTGTGCTTTTGTGCCTTCTGGGTTCAACCATCAACCTTCACCATTTGTTTGATTCACTTCAGTATGTCGGTTCTGAAGTTGATCAAGGCTCCGGGAGAGATCGTCTCGAAAAGCAGAATTTTCCCTCCGGTTTACAGCCAATTCTTGGCCTTGCCAATCTCATATTACCATATTTTCGGCATTTGAGAAAATCGAAGCATAGGCGGGCGATCTGAAATAGCCGTCATGTTCTGGAAAGGTGGGTCCTCAGGATCCCGCCAGTGCGTCGAGAATTCCGTGTCCGTCTCCAAACTGTCGAATTTTTCGTACCGTTCCATGCAGGGCGGCCAAAAGGGCGGCGGCATGAACCGTTGCGATGCCGCTAAGGGTAATAACCTGTGCGTAAGGTGAGATTTGCGTGTGGGTTGCAAGGATCATGGGAACGATAGCGGCGGCGGATGCATAAGCACCCATCAAAATGCCCGCGCCGCATAGCGCGGCCTGTTCCAAGAGCAGGACTCGGTAAATGACGGTGGAATCGTATCCAAGGGCATGTAGCAGCGCGATTTCGGATTGGCGCTCGTGGAGGTTGCGCAATACGACGACTCCCGTTCCGACGCCGCCCAGCATCAGTCCGAATCCTCCCAACACCAGAAACAGCGCGAGATAGGCGGTTTCGACGCCGTAGAATGTTTCCAGGCGATCCAGGGTTTTCATGGCCTGGATGCCGAAAGTCCGGTAATCGTGGTTGAGCCGCGAAATGGTTTCGCGAACTTTTTCCGGGGGCGTTTCGATGAGAAATGCGCGGTGTCCGCTTTCGGATGGAAAGAGGCGCGTGAAATCGGATTCGGAAATGATCACGGCGCCCTGAAAAACGGAAAGGCGCATGGGCAGGCTTCCGATCAGTTTTAGGGCAATGGCTTGTCCCGACTCGTCGTGGACGATCAGGTCTTCGCCGTCTTCCGGCCCCGTCTTTTTACCCAAACCCCACAGGGCGGTGTTTGTGTCGCCCACAATCGCCGGAATCCGTCCGTTATCCAAGGGCTGGAGGAGCGCTGCCCACGTTTTTTCGTCTGCGAACGCGCCGAGGCCCCCCAAAACCTCGGCATTCACGCCAAACAGGCGCGGGCTTTGCGCCCGGTTGAGATTGAGGCATCCGGCGTCGTCGCCTTCCCGGACACGCAATGGGACCACCTGTCCAGGATGACCATTCATGAATGCCCGCCCTCTATCCGTTACGGGTACGCTGGTTTCGGCGTAGATGGGGAAGCCGCCGGCTCCGGAATCACGGCGTCCCGCATGCAGCGCAAGGTTTTCACGCATGGACGAAACCGACAGGACGAGGAAACAGCCGCATGCGGTCGCCGCGGCCACTCCAAGGCTTCGGCCGCGTCGTCGCGCGAGGTTGGCGAGAGCCAACTTCCATAAATGAGGATGTTTGAAGGTATTGCGGCGCGCCAGATATCCAAGAAACCACGCATGGCCGCTGAGGCCGCCCATTAGAAGCAGAAATCCGCTTCCCAGAAATGCCACGGGCAGGTCTTTTATTGCGCCGGACAAGGCGGCGGCGCATAGGGCCGCCGCACCGGCCAGACATAACACCATGAAAAAGGGCAGTCCATACCCCCGTTTTTGGGATGCCGTCGGCGGGATGGCCGTATAATCCCTTGAAAGCAGTTCGCGGGCAGGATGTTTTACCGCCCGATTCACACCGAACCAGAGGATAATCAGCGCGCATACCAGCACGACGAGAGCCGATTCGACAAGGGTACCGGTCCGAACATGGAAATGGATGGATGACTCGGCCATGGGAGCCGGCCAAAGCCGGGCAAGAAGGACTAGCAGTCCCATGCCGTAAAGCGCCCCAAGGACTGCGCCGAGGACCGCGCCCAACAGGGCCGACGGAAAGGCTTCGGCTAGGAACAAGGCGCGGATACGCCGCGCAGAATATCCCACGGCCATCAACGTGCCCATTTCTCCGGTGCGCTGTTGCAGCCCAAATGCGTAAAGCAATCCCAGTAGAATCAACGCGGAACCGATGAGAAAAGCGCTCATGGCCGTCATGAGGCCGCCGAAATCCGTGGCCTGGTTTACCCCGTCGATCGCGCGCTGCCGCACGGCGGTGAATGCCAGCCCAAGTTTTTTTGCATCAATGCGCGCGCGCAGCGCACGTTCCAGCTCCTTTTCGTTCCCGGCGGCGGCGGGAAAGCGAACGGCCATCACGGAACCAAACCGTGTTCCCCACATTTCCTTCCCGGTGTCGAATGGGACCAACAGTTTTGGGGTCTGTCCGTAAGCATTCCAATAGGCTTCGTTTGCGGCGTCGTTGAGACGATCCGCGTCAAGCGGCATACCGATATTCCAATCCCGGCAATTTTCGACATCGGATAATCCCGGAAACCGTGGCGCCAGTTCCCGTTCAATAGCGAAATCGTCCATGGACGCAACTTTGGCGACATGGAATGACCGGTGTTTTTCGACGAAGGCATTGTCCGGCTGCAACTGCATGTAGGCGATTTCGATACGGTCGCCTGCCACCGCGCCGATGGTATCGGAAAGCCATGAATTGATGATCGCGGCATCGCCGGATAAATCGCCCGGAACGCCTCCCGCCGACACGAAAGAATAGGGGGTAGATCGCCCCTCCTTGGAAATGGAATTCACCAAATAGGACAAAGTAGGTTGCGTCCCCGGAATGCCGAGTGCGGCACGGACAATTTCGTCTTCGATGAAGATGCGCGACGATTCGATCTGAACTATTCCCGAAGGATGCCGGTGAAACGCAAGGCCGAGGTGATCAAAGGTCCATGCGCGTTCGAGCGCGGCATCGAGCGCTTCGGCGTCCACCCCGTCATCCGCCAACAGCAGATTCGTTTGCCCGGCGAGATCCACCTGGTCTTGCAGCCATGTGCGATCCAGAAAGACATTGAAGGGCGCCGCCTGATTGACCGCCAGACTGAAGCGTCCAAGTTGGCTATCGGACAATACGGCTTTGATGGTGACAAGCGACGCGACCGAAACATCGCGTTCGCCGCCGGCCAACGGTGCGTCCCGCGGCATGATGCCGGTTTTTTCGACACGCAGCGTGATGTCGTCGCCGGCCGAAACGCCTAACATGCGTGCGGCCGCCTCGTTGATGAAGGCTTCTTGGGGTCCTGGGGCAACCCAATCCGGCATCGTTTCCGCGAAACGCCAGAATTCGGGGCCGACGCCGAGTATGTGCGCCCGGTTGATTTGATTGTGTGGCAAAGGCGAACCGGCCGGTATCGCGGCGATTCCCTGCAAGGCCAGGACCGCTGCCGCTTGAACACGCCCTTCCTCCCGATGAATGGCTTCCGGTAGATCCGGTGAAAAAAAACGACGACCCCAGTCCATGGCATGGGCAACGCGGCCAAGACGCGCCATGGCAATGTCGCGCAAGGTTCCGTCAACAGAATCGCCTACGAGGAGCGCGCCCGACAGTGCCGCGCAGGCAATCAACGTGCCGACTGTGACGGATGCGTGCATCCTTCGGTGGTAGACAAGGCCGCGCAGGATGAGCGAAAAAAACGTCATACGTCAACCCCGCGGAACCAAACGTCCGTTTTTCAAATCGAGAACGCGCTGGAACCGTTCGGCGATGGTTATGGCGTGCGTTACAATAATGATCGCCATCCGTTCCGTCCGCTTCATTTCAAGCATAAGATCGGCCATGTCGCGCGCTGCTTCCTCGTTTAGGGAACCGGTTGGCTCATCGGCCAGTAGAAGGGCCGGGCGGTTGATAATCGCGCGCACAAAAGCCACCCGCTGCCTTTCGCCCCCGGAAAGTTGTTCCGGCCGCGCGTCCATTCGGTGCGCCAAACCAACCCGTTCGAGCAGCGTTTTGGCGCGTTCGCGCGCGTTTTCGGCACCTTCGTGCACAAGTGCGGGCACAATCGCATTTTCAAGCGCCGTACATTGCGGCAGGAGATGATGGGCTTGAAACACGAAGCCCACATCCCGATTTCGATATCTTGCGGTTTCCGCCGGAGTAAGCGCCGCGATATCCCTTCCGGAAAACAACACTTGGCCGGACGTTGGAACGTCGAGCGCTCCAATCAGATTGAGCAGCGTGCTTTTCCCGCATCCGGAGGGTCCCGCTATTGCGGCGCATTCGCCTGCATGAAGCGTGAAATCCACGCCTTTCAAGACGGGAAGCGGCCCGGGTCCGGCCGGATAGGCTTTGCAAACATCGCGCAATTCGACAAGCGGAACGTTTTCCTTCATCTGCCTCCATGTCCTTCGCCTTTTTTTCTTGCCGGGCGCCACCAGGTGTATACGCGCACGGGCCGTACAATTCGGAATCCGATCGCTTCATATAAGGCGCGCGCGGGATTGTCGAGTGTGACACCAAGCGAAGCATGCCGCAGACCCGCCCGCCAGAACGCGTGCATCAAATCATGTACCAGCATCGTTCCAATGCCTTTACGCCAATGTTCGCGCCGAACGGCGACTTGAAGTATAAAACCATGTCCGGGAGCGACCTCGCAGCCGGCCGCCACACCGGAAACGGCGCCGGCGCCGGTTGTTCGATCTTTCGTGCGGGCCACGCGCAAATAGCCGGGCCGGAAGAAACCGTAATCCTCCGCGACCACCCGGCGCAGAAAGTCGGCTGCAAAGGCCGGGCGCCGCACTTCCACATGTAAAAGCCGTCCAGGATGGTCTTCATAAGCATCCACAATTGTCCGGGCAATGTCGGGGAAAGAATCCAATCCCGCCTCAAACGTTGTTGGAGAATGCGGGGCCCAATCGGCATCACGCAACTCCATCATCATAATCGCGCGATCTATTCCGGTAAATCCCTGTGGTAAAAAAACGCCATCCAAATCAACCGGACCAAACGCGATGTATTCGTAAACGATTCCGCCGACCCCGCGAGACCGTAACAAACGCACACTTTCCCGAATCAATCGGCGTTCGATATGGCGCCCGGCGTAACGGCTCAACACATGAAGAAATGAGACGTAACCGGTGCGATGGCGCACGTAGGCCATGATCATCCCCGCGGTCTTGGGGCCGTCCTGCACGGCAATGGCATCCACGCCGTCGTGGGCAATGGCCGCGCCAAGGATTTTCGGCCCGGCCACGCGATACTGTGCGGCGGATTCCGGACCATACAGCCCTGAAATTCCGTCCGCAATCTCCTCCACGAACTCGTCCGTATTCGACGGGAGGCGTTTCAGGTATTCCAGATGGAACATGGCGCCACTCCACACAGCCAATGAGTCAATAGGCTATCGCAGCCAGACCTCCAATTGCGAATCCGATTCGGGAGCCGATTCGGGAGCCTGGGGTGTTTAGGAAACACATCTTCCCATCAACAAATAAAAAATTCGCCATTACCCCCTTTTTCCCTGAAATGCGGACTACAGGGCATGAACCTGGATTCGGCAGTCAAGATCGGATTCTACGTGCTATCCTCTGGATGTCGTGGACCTTGTGGACGAAATGGACAAGAAAATCAATCCCCTTGCGGGTGAAGTCCACTGGGTCCACAATGTCCAT
>Ga0209381_1001974_pt1 | contig 28568 bp, 27 predicted proteins | sample DewCreD2012metaG_FD_184111 | JGI IMG/M metagenome (GOLD analysis project Ga0209381, IMG submission 184111) | Hot spring sediment bacterial and archeal communities from British Columbia, Canada, to study Microbial Dark Matter (Phase II) - Dewar... ...
ATCCGAGGGCGACCTCGTGAATCCCGATGACGACACCTACAACGGCACGGACGGGGAAACGAAAGACAAGGAGCTGTTCGTAGCCAACGAACAGACGATCCTCGCCGCGGCCCTGGCATCGGGGGCGACCTCGCTGCAGCTTTCCGCGCCTCTCTTCACCGACGGCGAAATCATCATCGTCGACAACGAACAGATGCGCATCCTGAGCGGCGGCGGGACGACCGTCCTTGCCGTGGAACGAGGCTACGGCGGCACAACCCCGGCCGCCCACGATGCGGGTGCCGCGGTCTACTCCGGCTACGACTATACCGGCCTGGTGATCGAGCCGGTGGATATAGCCGGCGGCAACGAGTCGGTTTGGTACGCGCTGGCCCTGACGCAGGCCGGTCTCGATACCGCCGTCGGAGGCGCACCGTTCAACCTGGGCGACAAGGCGCACGACGTGACCCTCTCGTTCTGGCGTCGCTGCACGGTCCCGTCCGGAACGCCGGTGCAAAACAAGACCGACCTCAAACTCCGGCTCACCGGCACGGAAAATCCGATCCTTTAGGAGGAACGCATGGCCTATCACAGCACATCCGGGACCGCTTCAAACACGGCGGATTTCCTCGTCCGCCTGAAGGACTTCCTCGTGGGAACGGTCGGCTGGACGCTTCGGGACGACCGCTCCGGCGACGCCGAGCCCAGTTACGTGCTGGTCTCCACGGGAGAGAGCGGAGCCGAAGACATCTTCCTCCGGTTCGTCAACGACGCCGCAGCCGACCGAATCGCGGTCCGCGCCTACCTGTACTGGGACGCGGCGACACATGCGGGGGTGAAGGAGGCGTTCAACACCAGCTACACCTACATCAAGACCGTGGATGCTTCCGCTTTCCTGTATTGGATTTACGCGGACAAGGATCACGTCTTCATCGTGACCAAGATCGCAGCCGTCTACTACGCGCATTACTGCGGGCTCTTGAAGCGGTTCTGGTCCGGAGCCGTCGCCGTCACGCAGGCGGCCGCATCTCCGGGAGCGGGCGTCACACTGCAGGTCAACGACGCCTCCATCTTCAGGGTCGGGGGTTATTACCTGATCAAGGACAACGCGGGAATCGAACGCGTCCAGGTGACGGCGCTGGATACGGTCGCATCCCCCAACACCATTACCCTGGCGAGCCTCGTCGCAGCCTATGCGTCGGGAGCAAAGATCGGCGAAGACCCGCAGCCGGTCGTGGTCGGCCACTACCAGTCTCCGGGCAGTTTTTACGCCATCAATAAGTTCGACGGCTGGGCGAGCGCAGCCGGACAGGCCGGTTCGTGCGCCGCGGCCCACGGCAACTTCCAGACCGCCGCCAATCCTGACCAACGTTACGGCCTGGTCACCATGTTCCCCTGGCTCGTCGCGCACACGACTGCGGCATACAAGGAAGTGCGCGGTGAGTTGATCGAAGTCTATGCCATCGGCAGCGGTGCGGCCGACTCGGAGGACGTGCTCACGTTGAGCGGTACCTCCTACAAGATTTTCAACCTGTCCGGTCCGGGCTGGTGCGCGGTGAAGGAGTGATCCCATGGCGGTGAAACCTGGAAATAAGAAGGAGATTGCGGCGAACCCCGGACGCCTGACCCAGATGTTCCGGGTGATCCGGAATGCCGGCAAAGCGAACAAAATCACTGGGAGGCTGAGACGTGGCAATCCGTAGCGGAAACATACTCACCGTCCGGCCCTTCCCGGGCTCCGTGGTTCCGATGAACCGCGCCCAGATGCCGGCCTTCCCGGCGGTCATTTTCGAAGCCGTCGGAGCGGCATCGATGACGCGGACCATTCAGCGCGAAGTGGATGCGGCCGTGCGGATCACGGCGGAGATGAACGCCTACGCCGACATCCAGGCCGTGGTCGCGAGATTTATCCTGCGGAGCTTCGACCTGCGCGGATGGGTGGTTCGTTTCCCGGCCGTCCTCTCCGACGCGGCCGTTCGGGTTCACCGACCTATCGAGCGCCGCAGCGATACCCGTTTCGTGGTTTTCGCCGAGATCGAGCGGACTGCCGACTTGGCCCAACTCGTGGTGCGCGAGACGGCCGGTCAAACGGACGCGCGCCAGATCGTCTTCGCCGTGCTGATCCGCGAAGGCCACACCATCCAGGCTTGAAGGAGGAATACGAATGTCACTTGGACTCATCGTCAAAACGGGCCGCATCCTCACCGCGCGGCTGCTCATGGGAGACCCCATTGAGGGCATCACCCATTGCGCCATCGGAGACGGGGACGCCACGTTCACCGATCCCATCAATCCGCCCGCGCCGGACATCGACCAAACGACGCTCAAGAACGAGCGGGCCCGCAAAAAGCACTACAAGCGGACCTTTCTTAAAGAAGACTCGGAAGGAACGCTTATCGTCAACGGCATTCATTACATCGAAACCGCCGAGGAGACCCAGACCATCGGCGTCTTCTTCCGCTTCGAGGAGAACGAGGCCAACGGCATCACCATCCGGGAATACGGCTTCTTCGGCGGTGACGTGGCCTACATCGCCGGACTGCAGTCGGATTATGCGGCCAACGGCGTATACCACCCGGATACCAACCCAACCGGCGAGGTGCTCGATCCCGGCTACCTGTACGAAGTGAAGAATATCCCCGACTTCAACAAGACCTCGGACACGCGGGTGGAGCTGGTCGGGGTCATCAAGATTTAGGAGGAAAGACCATGTCTATCTCGCGCGATACGTTCGACCCAACAAAAAACTACAAGCGGGTCCGTTACCACCAGGACCGGGACCTGCTCGACTCGGAGCTCAACGAGCAGCAGGACATTATCAACCAGGAGCGCAGGAAGCTCGCGGACATCCTCTTCAAGGAGGGGGCCATCGTCAGCGGCTTCGGCGTGACGGTCGCGGCAAACGTGCTCACCGTAGCCGAGGGGCTGGTCTACATCGACGGCTGCCTGGAGCGCGTGCCCGGCGCGGTGCTTACCTACGACCCGGCCAAAACGAGCGGCGCGGATTACGTCTACGTCGAGCTTCTCAAGTACAACTACGGCTACAACCAGGACGCCGTGCTCATCAACCCCGCAACGGGCGAACCCACCGCGGAGCGGGAGAAGTGGATTCTGTCGCTCAAGAATCATGACACGAGCGGCGAGGCGTTGCCCAACAATGTGACCCAGCGCAAGGTGGTCGCGGTCCACAAGTTCGACCGCGAGACCGGCGATGTGACGGCGACCGTCCGCGAGAAGTCGAATCTCTACCTCCAGGACCTGCTCGGGACGCTGCCGGGAAGCCGCATCACCGTGGCGTCGATCACCGAGGACCAGCTCGCCTTCGCTGCAGCCGAGGGGCTGAACTCGCTTCTCCAGAACCTGGCAGAGCGGACTTACGACCAGGCCGGCAGTTATCTGGTCAAGGGACTCGACAGCTTCATCGGCGACAACGACGGCGAGAACGTCGAGGTGATCACCAACGCGGGCCGCGCTTACATCCAGGGCTTCCGCCTGCAGAAAGACATGCCCACCACGACCCTGGTGCCCAAGTCCACGGCCGTCAAGTCGGTCCGCGGCGAACAGAAGACCTACGTGGTCGGCACCCGGCGCTATGCGCTCAACAACACGCCCCTCAAGGAAACCACACAGGTCGAGGGCATCGTCGAGATCGTCTCCAACATCACCCGCGGATCGGTGGGCGGCGGCGAGGACCTGCTCGTCCCCAACCCGGTGGTGGACATCCTCGAGGTGAGCCAGGGAGCGACGGTCTTCCAGGAAGGCGCGGATTGGCAGCAATCCGGCAACTATGTGGACTGGCTGGGGTCGGGCAACGAACCCGCCATCGGTACCACCTACACCGTCCGCTGGACCTACACCAAGCAGATGATCGAGGGGACGGACTATGTGGACGGAGGCTGGTTCGGACGCTCAGGCCATCCGGCGGCGGACGAGTATTTCTATCTGGTCACCGTTCAGAGCGCCACCGGCGAGACTCAGTACGATCCCGCCAAGGTCGTCTCGCGCGATACGCTGGCCGGGGAAATCAACCGTCTCTCCTGGCTGCCGGTCAGCGGCGCGACCGGTTACCGCATCTATCGCGGCACGCAGAACGCAGTCCGGGCGGATTTCCAGCGTCTCAAGGACGTCGCCTCCGGGGTCACGTCGTACACGGACGACGGCGTGGACGTGATCGTGGGCGGCAATCCACCCGCCTCCAACACGAGCGGGCTCACCATGTCTCCGGTGCAGGTCGAACCCGGCAACCTCTCCATCATCAACTTCGGCCGCACCAACATCGGCGACGAGCCGGTGGCCGGCTCCAACTGCAGCATCGACTACGACTACTACATCGGACGCAAGGACATCATCTACGCCACCACCCGCGAGATCAAACGGTTGGAAGGTGCTCCGGCCGACTGGCCGAAGCTGCCCATCGTTCCGGAAGGCGCGCTCGGACTATGCAGCGTCGATTGTCCGCCGAACTCCGTGGATTTGACGGTCTTCAATTTCGGGCTGACCCGCATCACCATGGACCAGATCCACGAGATCATCAAGGACGTCGAGGACCTCAAGTACAACGACGCACAGTTCCAGATGAACAACGAGCTGCAGAACCGGGACGCCCAGACCAAGAAGGGCGTCTATTCCGACGACTTCTCGAACGACGCCCAGTCCGACATATACCACAGCCAGTGGAGCGCCCGCATCGACCGGGTCCGCCGCTTCGCCGCACCGGCCAGGGCCGCCTCGGCCACCGTGCTCACGGTGAATCATTCCGCCAGTAACGCCATGTTCAAGGGAAGCCTCGCCCTGCTTCCGGGCACCGAACGTGTGCTCATCGAACAGACCGACTGGTCCGAGGTCAAGAACATCAACCCCTATGCGGTATTCGAAAAACCGGACGCGTCGGTGGAGATCACCCCGAACATCGGCAGGCGCGGGCAGACCGGGATCGCCGTGGTCGGGTCGAATTTTCAATCAAACGCGAACAACGTGACCATCCGCTGCGACGGCCAGATAGTGGCATCGGGAGTCCATGCGGATACGGCGGGCCGCGTGACCGCGTCTTTCGTCATCCCCGAGAACGTGCGCAACGGCAACCGCACCGTGGAAATGACCGACGGCATCTACTCGGCCCGCGCCGGCATTCAGATCAACGACCCGATGGTCATCACCCGCATCGAGCGTATCGTCGAGGAGCGCATCATCCGCGTGCCCGTGGTGCAGGTGGTCTGGCGCACCCAGATCGTCACCGTGCGCAGCGACCCACTGGCCCAGACCTTCAGCTTCACTGAGGACAAAGTGATCTCCAGTGTGGGGTTGTACTTCACCGCCAAAGACCCATCCATCCCGGTCACCGTGCAGATCCGCGGCGTCACCACGGGTCTGCCCAACGGCGTGATTTTCGCGGAAAAGGTCCTGGCACCGGGCGACGTGAATCTGAACACCGAAACCAAGGTGGTCTTCGCCAATCCCTTCTACGCTCAAGCGGGAACCAGTTATGCCGTCGTGTTGCTTACCAACAGCAGCAACTACCGCATGCGCGTCGCCACCCTGGGGCAACTGGGGCAGAACGGCGTCATCACCCGGCAGACCTATGTGGCCGGCGTGCTGCTGGAGAGCTCCAACGCCGAAACCTGGACCCCGCTCAACGGTTCCGATCTCACCATGAAAATCTACGGCTACGACTTCCAGCCGTCCGGAGTGGTTCGTTTCCAACCCATCACCGGCGTGCAGTTCAGCGATCTGAACCTGGACGAGTATTCCTCCAGCCCTGAAGGCACCGGCATCGCTTGGGAGTATTCCACCGACGGAGGCGTCATCTGGGACGCCATCGTGCCCGCCGAGGAGGAGCGACTGCCCAACCTGGCGAGTCAGATACTCGTCCGGGCCCTGTTGTCCAGCAACGCCGTCAACATCTCCCCGGCGTTGATCTACAAGGACGTGAATCTCATCGGGTATCTCAACAACACGACAGGCAAATATCTGAACCGCGAGAACGAGCTCACCCAGGGCGTTTCCTCCACCAAGGTTTACACCCAGATGAGCATTCCCAGCGGCACCAACATCAACTGGTTCGCCTCCAATAACGGCGGGGCGACCTGGGAACCCATGTCGATCATAACGACGCGGAAGATCGACCAGGATTGGACCGAGTACACGCTCACCAGAACCTTCTCCGATCCGAACGGAAACAGGGTCCGCTACAAGGCGGAGATGACCGGCAACAACCTCGTGTATCCGAGGATTCACACCCTCGGCGCGACGCTGAGCTGATCGGAGGGACGTCATGATCGTTCGCAGACAAGGCGGATTGACCGAGTTCATTCCATCACCACAGGAGAAGCGCGACGGTGTCCTCCGGGATCACACCCTCGAACTGCTCGCCAACCTCGACGCCCGCATGCGGCGCATCGAGGAGCGACACGGCATCTCCCCGGACGCCGCGGAGGCGTTCGCCGGACTCATGACCCGCATCCGGCGGGAGGAGATCGAGGCCGGGCGGATCAACCGGGAACTGATGGACGCCGGATACCTGCATGAAGACCTGTCCGCCGCGGCGCTTGCGGCGCAGGCCGGGAGGAACCAACTATGAGCATCATTATCAAGAGCAACACCGATACGATTCTGGAACTGCCCGCGCTGACCGGTACGCTCGGGCCCGGAAAGACCGCCGTCGTTCCAGCGATGACCCCTGACCTGCTCCGCGCCGTGGACCTCGGCCTGCTGATGGTCCCCTCCGGGGCGGAACCGCCCGAGGGTCTGCCGCCGGTCGTGTTCGACCACCGCTACCCGCACGTCCTGCCTCTAATCGCCGGGCGCGCCTACTATGTCCGCGTCCTCCGGTCCCCGGGCGCTTTCCACGACGGAACCAGGACCCGAAACTTCATCGCCTATTACGGAGACGGAGCGGGCATGAGCTGCGCTTTCTCCGACAACGGCTTCGTCTGGGACACGGAGAAAGAAGTCACCGGCATCGCGGCCAACGGCTATCACGTAGTTTGCGCGCTGGAGACCGCTGACCGGCTGCGCATCCTCTACTGGAACCCGGATATTCCGAACCAGCCTTACGCCATGGCCGGTCTGCGCACCGCGCTCTGCGATCCGTCGGTTGCACCCGCCGCGTTCACGGGCGATACCCCGTGTTCCGGTGACCTGGTGACCGAGGGAAGCGTCCAGGTCTGGAACCGCGGCCATTACGGGCCGTCGTTCCTCTGGTACAACCCGCTGCCCACCTCGGTCGAAGGAAGACCTTTCACCTGGCGCTACGCCATGTATTTCATCGCCTCGACCGGCGGCAACGACAGTCTCGGTCTGGCCTGCTCCGACGATGCGGTTGTATGGAAGCTGTTCGGGAACGGCCCGATCCTCTCCGGCTTGATCGACCCGCAGTCTTGGGAAGGCGCGAACGGCTATGTGTCCGCCGCACACGTGGAACGGCTCGGCGATGGGCGATGGTGGATGCTCTACTCGGGCGGTTCTTCGGGCAATGCCGGCGTCGGCTACGCATGGTCCTGGGATCGCGTCCACTGGCGCAAGGCCGAGATCAACCCCGTGTTCAAGAACGGCAGCGGGCCGTTCCTCGAACGCTGCTACACGCCGAGCCTGGTCCGGGACGCCGACGACTCGCTGCTCCTTTACCGGGCGGCCAAGGACGCCACCGCCTACCGGACCTTCGTTTCCCGTCTGCGGGCACCGGCCCTCGGATGGCGTGACCTGCTCGGGCCGGACCGGCTCGGTCAGGGGCTCACCTCGCGGGAAGCTGTCCGCCGTGGCATCGGCACACAGGCCGAGCGCGACGCGGCCATCCCCGCCCCGTCCATGGGCGACGAATGGTTCAACACCGACCTCGCGGGCGGCGGAAAGTGGGAGAAACACACCGGGACGATCTGGAAGCTGACCTGATTCCCGGAACACCTCACTTTTCTTCGGCTGCCGGGAAACCCCGCAACCCCGCGTGTTTCCACGTGTTATCTCTCAATGTACATAACACATTGGAATCAAAGGAGTTATACGTTGAAATCGCCTTGCTTTCTGTTCGGAAAGAAGCCTGTATGTGTGTGAACACAAGGGCCAATCCCTTGCCGGGAACGGGCTTACAGAACGCAAGGAGAGACCATGGACTTACGCCTGATCAATTTCGGAATCGAGATCGAGACGGTCAAACGGACGCGCGAGCGGGTCGCCCAGGCGATCCACTCGGTGGTGGGCGGCCAGATCCGCCACATCGGCAGTCCGGGGAGCTTCGACCCTTGGGAGGTCACCGACGACCATGGTCGGGTCTGGAAGGTGGTGTCCGACGGCTCGCTCATCAATGTGCCGGTCCACCTGCGGGCCGAGGTGGTGAGCCCCGTCCTGTCTTACGAAGACATCCCCGCCCTCCAGGAAGTCGTCCGGGCGTTGCGGGCCTGCGGGGCCAAGGTGGACGACCGTTGCGGCATCCACGTCCACGTCGACGCCACAGCCTTTGACGGCCGGACCCTCGCGAACCTCGCCAAGATCGTCTACAAACAGGAAGCGCTTATCCTCACCGCCCTGGGCGTGAACGAGACCCGCCGCCGGAGCTACAGCAAGCCGGTGAGCGACGACCTCATCGCCCAGATCGAACGCCGTCGTCCCAGGACCAGGGACCAGCTCAACCACATCTGGTACGGCTACCACAACCGACAGCCCCAGCACTACGACAGCACCCGCTACCATGGGGTGAATCTGCACAACGTCTGGTACCGCGGCACGGTCGAGTTCCGCTGGTTCGAGGGGACGCTACACGCGGGCAAGGTGAAAGCCTACATCCAACTGGTCCTGGCCGTGGCGGCCAAGGCGCTCAACGGCCGGGCCGCCTCGAGCCGCAAGCGGTCCTTCGATCCCCAAAGCGCCCGGTACGACTTTCGGGTCTTCCTGCTTCACCTGGGGCTGATCGGGGACGAATTCAAGACCGCGCGCAAGCATCTGATCGCCGCCTTGCCGGGGGACTCGGCCTTCAAACGCGGCAGGGTGAAACCAGACGAACAAACAGATCCCAAGGCGGAACCACTCACGGAGGCCGGGCCTGAAACCCAGCCTCCGGCGTTTTCGGGGGGCGAAACCGGCGGGACGCAAGGAGGCGCGTCATGAAAGTGCTGATCCGAAACACCGCCCTGAATGGGCAGCCGCTGGAAGAAGACGGCGAAGTCTTCACCGGGGAGACAGTGACCGACGTGGTCCAGGCCATGAAAGGGGCCACGCTCTTTTCCGACCAGCGGGACATGGAAGATTACATCGACATGGTCCTGCGCAACGCCAAGATGCTGTCCGGGGTTGAACTGGCGGTTCGGGGCGACACCCCCGAGGAGAAGGCAGCCTCGTTCCTCGACGCGCTGATCAAACACGGCCTGGCGGAGGTGCTCGACGACAAGCCCGGGCGGATACCGCTTCCTGCTGGTGTATGGCAGGGCATCGACGCCGTTCGGCTCTCGGGGCTGACCAACATGCTCGACCGGCCGGTCGTCGCCCGGCTGGCCGGGGAGCTCGGATATCCCGATGCCGCGCGCTGGATCGAGGAACACCCGAAGGAGTACGCCGAGGGCGTCTTCCGCGGGTTCATCGTCGATCCGCAGGGAGGGAAACCCTGATGTGCGGGCTCGCAGGCGTCATCTTCGGAAAGAAGCGGCGGCGCGTCGAGGAGCGGGAGCACCTCGCCTGGCTCTTCACCCGCCTGCTACTGCTGAGCGAGGAGCGCGGGCCCCATGCCACGGGCGCGGCATGGCTCGATGCCGACGGCGGCCACCGGCTCTTCAAACGTCCGGTGACGGCTGAGCGGTTCGTGACGGACAAGGCCTTCTCCGAACTCCTTGCCTCCATGGACAACCGCGCCACGCTCCTGCTCGGGCACACCCGTTGGCGCACCCGCGGGGACGAGCGGGTCAACTGCAACAACCACCCTATCCGCGCCGGGGAGGTGATCGGCACCCACAACGGCACCATCTACAACGCCGATTACCTCTTCCGCCGCTGGAAGATGCGGCGCTTCGCCGGGGTGGACAGCGAGATTTTATTCCGCCTGGCCGCGAACGCCGCACGGGACGGTGCCATGGATATCGAGCGGTTCAAAGCCCGCCTCCGGCGCTGCCGCGGGCAAATCACCGCCGTCATCGCTTGCCGGACCGATCCGGGCACCATTTTCGTGCTCAAGGGGAACAGGCCGCTGGAACTGCGCTGGAATCCCCGCCGCAAGGCGGTCCTCTACGCATCGGACCCCGCGTATCTGGACGCTGTGCTGGCGGAGGAAAAAGGCTGGAGGGAACTTCCAGTCCCGCCCATGAGCCTCGTGGTGTTCCGGCGCGAGGACCTGGCCGGGTACTCGGTGGAGCCGTTCGAGTTCGTCGCCCAGGAGAGAAAGCGGGCGGAACCATGACAGACACCCCGATGAACCAGGCAATGAACCCAACAGAACCCTCGAAGGCGAACACGAGCGGAATGCTGAGACTCTTTGTCTACGGCACCCTGAAGCGCGGTTTCTGGAACCACGACCGCTTTTGCCGGGGCGTTCTGGCCGTAGAAGATGCGGTGGTCCGGGGCTGCCTCTTCGAGACGCCCTCCGGCATCCCGGTCCTGCAGGTCCCGGAAGAGGACATCCTCGCCGTCGGTAGCACCGATCCGCTCGCCGACGTGGCCACACAGGCGCACGTCGCGGCCCGCATGTCCAACCCCGAGCCAACCCCCGACCGGCACCAAGAAAACTCCACGGGCGCGCCATGGGGCCCCGTATACGGGGAGCTTCTGACCTTCGACGACCCCGAGACCCGCCTTCCGGCCATTGACCGGCTGGAGGGGTTCCACCCCGGCGGTCCCTGCCTCTACCGCCGGGTCCTGGTCCCTGTCCAGATCAACGGAGGTGTCCTCCCCGCTTGGCTCTATGTTGTTGATGTGACAGGAAATCGAGGGTTGACGCCGCTTCCGTCCGGCAAGTGGCGATCCTGAAATCCGGTTTGATCAAGCCGCGGATTTCTCTTGCCTTTCTCTTGCGAACGATATAACATACGCTATTATATTCGGGCAAGGACTGTGGTCTGCCATCGAGTCGAGAGGTGCAGCAAATGGACACAGAGGATCGAAGTTTTTCGGCATTGGTTAAGGAGATGCGGCGTCAGCTCACCTTGAGCCAGGAGGACCTGGCCCGGCAGCTCGGCGTCAGCTACGCAACCGTCAATCGGTGGGAGAACGGTCAATCGGAGCCGTCGAAGCTTGCCAAGGTCCAACTGAAAGCCTTCTGCGAAAAGATGATCGAACGAGGAAAGTTGACGCTGTCTGCCGACATGATTGATTTCGCACACCTGGGCCCGGATCAGGATTAGGAGCAGGCATGAACAATTTCGGCGAAAAAGTAAGCTTCATCTGGTCGGTTGCCGACCTCATTCGCGGACCCTACCGGCCAAACCAGTACAAGGACATCATGCTCCCCATGACCGTTCTTCGCCGTCTCGACTGCGTCCTTTCGCCCACCAAGGACAAGGTTCTCGAACAACAGAAGAAACTCTCGGGCGGCAAGGTCAAGAACGTCGATCCCATTCTTTGCCGCGTCACGGGCGTGCCTTTCTACAATACAAGCCGCTACACCTTCGACAAGCTCAAAGGCGACCCGAACAACATCGCCGCAAATATGACCCACTACATCAAGGGTTTCTCAACGCGGGCCCGGGAGATCATCGAGAACTTCGGGTTCGAGGAACACATCGCCAAGCTCGACAAGGCCGACCGGCTCTATCTGGTCGTGTCCAAGTTCTGCGATATCGACCTGCACCCGCACGCCGTTTCGAACATCGAGATGGGCTACATCTTCGAGGAGCTGATCCGGAGGTTCAACGAGGCATCGAACGAGGAGGCCGGAGATCACTTCACCCCCCGTGAGGTTATTCGCTTAATGGTGAACCTCCTCTTCATGCCGGACGGTGACATTTTAACCACCAAAGGAATCGTGAAGACCCTATACGACCCGGCCTGCGGGACGGGCGGCATGTTGTCCGTGGCTGAGGACTACGTGCGCGAGCTAAATCCCGACGCCCGCCTGGAAGTTTTCGGTCAAGACTACAACGCCCAGGCCTACGCCATCTGCGGCTCGGACATGATGATCAAGGGCCAGGATATAGAGCATATCGCATTTGGCGACAGCTTTACCGACGACCGGTTCCCCCGCCACAAGTTCGATTACATGCTGGCCAATCCGCCCTTCGGTGTGGAGTGGAAGCCGGAAGCCGATTTCGTCACACGCGAACATGAAGAACAGGGCTTTGGAGGGCGTTTCGGCGCGGGACTGCCCCGCATCAATGACGGCTCCCTTCTCTTTATCATGCACATGATCAGCAAGATGAAGGACCCGAAGGAGGGCGGCACCCGCCTTGGAATCGTCTTCAACGGTTCGCCGCTGTTCACCGGCGCGGCCGGGTCGGGAGAGAGCGAGATCCGCCGCTGGATCATCGAGAACGATTGGCTGGAGGCCATTGTCGCCCTGCCGGACCAGCTCTTCTACAACACGGGCATCTACACCTACCTCTGGATCGTCACCAACCGGAAGAAGCCAGGCCGCAGGGGCAAGATTCAACTGGTGGACGGAACGAAGTTCTTCAAGAAGATGCGCAAATCCCTCGGCAATAAGCGGTGTTACCGCCGGAACGGAACCATGCCAAAATCACCGGTTTTAGGCATGCCAGTGGGCGGCATGAGTGCACCTCGGCCTGTCGCCGGAGCTGGAGACAAGGCGGCGAGTGCGGGCCGGCCGGGTAGCAGGCCGGGTGGTTTTCAGCTGGGGTTTATTTTTCGGGATCGTTTTCGATAACTGGAGCCCTCCAAGATCATGATTTCGGAGTTGTAGACGAGCCGATCGGCGATGGCGGTGGCCACCGTGGTGGAGTCGAAGATGGTTCCCCAGTCGGCAAACGGTAGGTTGGTGGTAATCAGGGTAGATTTCCGCTCATGCCGTTGACTGATGACTTGGAAGAACAGGTTGGACCCCTGGGTGCCCAGCGGCAGGTAGCCGAGCTCGTCGATAAGAAGCAGTTGGGGTGAGGCGTAGTGGTGCAGTTTTTTCAGAAGCGAGTGGTCGGCCTCGGCGGCCACCAGATGGTTGATCATGTCCATGGCGGTGGTGAACAGGACCTTGAAGCCCTGCTGAGTGGCGGCATAGGCGACGGTTTTGGCCAGGAAGCTTTTGCCCACGCCGGGGTTTCCGATCAGGATGAGGTCTTTTTTCTCCGATAGGAAGTCAAGGGCGAGCAGCTGCAGGATTTTGCTTTTCTGGTTTTTGCGGGAGCTGTGGAAGTTGAAGTCAAACTGGTCGATAGTGGGGGTTTCGCAGAGCCTCGACTGCTTGAAGCGCAAGAGCATTTGAGTCTGCCTGCGGGCTTCGAGCTCCAGATCCAACAGGTGTTCGATGGTCTTTAGCGTCGGCCAGTTTTTTTCGGCCGCCATCTGGATCACGGCGGGAAGCTGCCGCATGCAGGTGTTCAGGCGCAGCGCGCGGTATTTCTCACAGACCGCCTCAGTCGTCATGGGGGTTTCTTCCTTTGAGCATTAGGCTGTCGTATTCGGCTAAGCAGGGCGGCGGCAGGCGGATGTCGTTTAGCTCGGGCTTTTTGAGACTCACCGGCGGGTGGCGGCGCTGGGGCCGCATTTGCTGGTAGAGGATGTTTTGGATGTAATCGGCCCCGTAGGCCCGATGGTCAAGCGCCTTCTCGATCGCCCACAGGAGCGCGGCGCTTCCGTACTGGTCCGATAAGCCGAGCAGCCGTTTAACGCTTTTGCGGATGGGCTGATACGCCGCAGCGAGCGCATTCAAGTACTCGCGGGCCGCCGGGCCCAGCGCGGCAAACAGCGCCACCTGCCGGTCGGCCCAGAGTTTTTTGTGGATCTTTCGCACCAGCTCCTGATGAGCGGGCAGCTCGATTCTCTGCTTGCGCTGCCAGCTGCGGGGGTGGGTGGCGATCAGCTTGTGGCGCTCATAGAGGCTGACGGTGAGCTGATCGGCCTTGAGCGTCAATTGCCGCCCGATGCTCCAGGGCGGGGCGCTGTAGGCGTTCGCATCGAAGCGCACGGCAAAGTCCTTGTGCACTTTCACTGTAAGGCTCTGGCGGCAGTCGGGCAGTGGATCGGGCAGCGGCTTGAGGGTGCATTTCTTGAAGCGATCGCTGGGGCGATCTCCGGTGCCCTGATGGATGCGCACGTTGGCCACGGCGGCAAGCCATTCGCGCACCTGGTGGTTGACATCGGCCAGATCGGTAAAACGACGCAGCGGCCAGAAGTTTTTTCGCAAGTAGCCGATCGCCCGTTCGACTTTGCCCTTTTCATGGGCGGCCCCCGGGTTGCAGGCCTTGGGGAAGATGCGCAGGCCGGTTAAGAACGTGAGGAACCGGTCGTTGAAGCGGATCAGACGGCCCACCCGTTCGGTGACGGCCGTGGGCATGTTGTCGAAGACCAGCTCCTTGGGGCAACCGCCGAAGAAGAGGAAGGCATCGAGCAGCCCCTGCTGCAGGCTGTCCTGCTTCTGGCTGTGAGTGAACTGCACGTAGAGCATGCGGCTGAAGGACTCGGTTACGGCCAGCGCGTAGAGCTTACGCAGGTGTCCGTTATAGACCAGGGTTCCAAAATGCCCCCAGTCGATTTGCATCTGCTCGCCCGGGGCCGACTCGAAGCGGATGTAGGCGGTGCGTTCAATGGCCCGGCGGCCCAGTGTGCGCAGGTAATCGCGCAGGATCGTAATGCCGCCCGCATATCCCCGGGCGGCGATGCGTTGACGGATCACCACCGCTGAGGCCTGCGGGTCGAGCTCCAAAAGCCGTGCGATCTCCTCTTTGAAGGGGTCCAGTTTGCGGCTGGCTTTGGCTCGGGGAGACGCCTTGCGTAAAGGGTTGTTCAGGTAACGGACGACCGTCTCACGGTTGAGTTTTAACAGGCGGCTGATCTTGCGTACCGAAAGACCCTCGTCTCGTAGCCGGTGGATCTCGAAGATGCTTTGCCCGTCGATCATGGTCGGCCTCCAAACTGGGCTTTAATGTGGCAGCCGATGGTGGCCGGATCGAAGCGCTCCCGGTCCGCCGCACTCTTCAACGGACCGGGCGAAGAGGCGGGGGGAAGCTTCTCCGGAAGCGAGAGCACCTGGAAGAGCTGGCCGTCGAAGGCGATCAGGTCGGCTTCAATCAGCCGGTCGCGGGCCTCGATGTACTCTTCCACCGAGAGCCTGAGCAGGCTGACGATCCGATCGTAGCTGTAATAGGACATCCCCCAGCGGTCGGCGGCGAGCACCAAGAAGACATACAATAACAGCTCGTGGTGGTTAAGCCGACCCCAGTAGCCCCGCTGCAGGAAGCGGTGCTCGATGAAGGCGAAGCTACCGGTGATCTTGCGGATGCGCTGTGGGCAAAGAGCCTCTTTTGCGACCATGGGCACACCTCCTTGTCATGGCCGCTTTATCCCGCTCCAGGCCCGCGAAGGCAATCGAGTCCTTGTTTGCAAGAGCCCCGGGAAGGCGGTAAGGCTCCGGGATCAATGTGATTTTTTGAGCTAACGCGTCCATCTTTGCAAGATCGGAGCCCCCCGGCAGCAGGTAGTAAGTGCCTGCTTTGATGCGGTTTATCCGCCCGGATGCGTCCATTTTTGCAAGCAACCTTCGCCTTTGATCGCGCTGCCGCTGAAGCCTGCGGTTGGTCTCGGCGTAGTCGGGATGGCGCTCCCGGTACTGCCGCCAGTACGCCGGGTGCTCTTGTTGCCAGTGCTGTTGCGCCGCCCGCTGGTTTTGCTGGTAATCGGCATCGGTAGCCATTTTCTGCCGCTGCCAAAGCCGCCTTCGCACCCGTTGGCACTCGCGGCGTCCGCAGTAGCGTTGATCTTTAAGCCGTGGATTGAAGACAAACAGGCACCGACAGTGCCGACAACGTCCTGACCGGGGCGGCATGGCGCTCCTCCTTCACGCAAAAGGAAGAGCATACCCGCAAAGCGCACCGGCATCGAAGCCCGAAGCACAAGAAGTCAGATCCAAAGAAAATCCAGATTGGAAAAACCCGGGGGAAGAAAAAAAGAAAATCTACTGGCTGGTTTTACAACCGCTGCAGAAGGCCTGCTGCGTCATCGTTGAAAACGGTATGATTTTTCTCCGGCGTTGACAAGCGGAACGAGGTCTGCGATAACCAGCGCGACGAGATCACCCGACTCTACGGGAATTTAAAAGATGCGGATCATGTCCGCATTTTCGATAATGAAGACTTCGGCTACCGCCGCATCACCGTGGAACGTCCCCTGCGGCTCAACTTCGCGGTGGACGAGGCTCGGATTGCCCGCCTCAAGGATGCCAAGTCCTTTGCCAACCTTGCCGTCAGCAAGAAGCGCAAGGATACAAAAGCCGCTCAGGCCGATATCGCAGAAGGCCGCAAGCTGCAGGAAGGCATCCTGGCCGCCCTGCGGCCGCTTGCCGGTAAAGGCATCGTCAAGAACCGCGAACAGTTCGCGGAGATGGTGAAGACGGCGTTCAAGAAGGCGGGTCTCAAAATTTCCGCCGTCCTGTTGAAGGCCCTCCTCATGGCCCTGGCGGAACGGGATGAAACAGCGGATATTTGCACCGACGCCAAGGGCAACCCCGAATCCGATCCCGAACTGCGCGACTACGAGAATGTGCCGCTCAAGGAAAACGTGGACGAATACATGAAGCGCGAGGTCCTGCCTCACGTGCCAGATGCCTGGGTGGACGAGTCCAAGACCAAGGTCGGTTACGAAATCAATATCAACCGCTACTTCTACGAATACACCCCGCCAAGGCCGCTTGAAAAGATTGAGGCCGATCTCAAGAAGATCGAGAAGGAAATCGCGGACATGCTCGCGGAGGTGACCGAATGAGCGAGAATCTGCCCGCTCCCGGTGACTCCCAGATTGTCATCTACCAGGCCGACTCTGGCGCGACCCGCCTTGAGGTGCGCCTGCAGGATGAGACGGTCTGGTTGACACAGAACCTGATGGCGGAGCTGTATCAAACCACCAAGCAGAACATAAGCCTGCACATACAAAATATTTATGAAGAGGGCGAACTCGACCCGGAGGCAACTGTCAAGAAATACTTGACAGTTCGCTCGGAGGGCTCGCGGACGGTCAAGCGACCGCTCGATTATTACAATCTGGACATGATCATTGCGGTGGGATACCGGGTCAAGTCCAGCGTCGCCACCCGGTTCCGCCAGTGGGCCACGGCCCGCCTTCGTGAATACATCGTCAAGGGGTTCACGCTCGACGACGAACGGCTGAAGGGCGGCAGCGGGATGGTGGACTACTTCGATGAACTGCTTGCACGCATCCGCGAGATTCGCGCCAGTGAAGCGAGGGTCTACCAACGCATCCGGGAGATCTTTGCGCTGGCTTGCGACTACCGCGAGGGCGAAGAGGAAACGCAACGGTTTTTCGCCACCATGCAGAACAAGATGCACCATGCCGCCACCGGCATGACGGCGGCGGAGATCGTCCGGCGGCGAGCGGACGCAGGCAAGGCCAACATGGGTCTGACCGCGTGGAAAGGCGGCGGGGTGATCAAACGCGACGTGGGGACAGCCAAGAACTACCTCGACGCCAGGGAAATCGATACGCTCAACCGCATTACCGTGATGTTTCTGGACCAAGCGGAGTTCCGCGCCCAGCGGCGACAGGACATCCGGATGAGCGACTGGGAGGCATTCCTCGACAAGTTCCTGCGCGACACCGAATTGCCCGTGCTCATCGGCCCCGGAACGGTCAGTCATGATGTCGCCCTCGATTGGGCGCAGGAACAGTACGACGCCTTCGCCGATCGGCGGCGGCTGGCGGCGGAAGCCGAGGCCGAGACCCGGTACGTCGAGGACCTGCGGACCTCCGCGAAAATACTGGAGACGCGGCGCAAGAAACTGCCTACGAAGAAAAAGAAACCCCAGAAGAGCCAGAATAAAGACAGGAAAAAAGGGCCTCGCAAAGGGGGCAAGTCATGAGCCGGCCAGCATATCCGCATTACAGATCATCGGGCGTCGAATGGTTGGGGGAGATTCCGGAGGGGTGGAGCGCAATTCCACTTAAAAGGAAATATGAGATTCAACTCGGGAAAATGCTTCAAAACAACCCTGCATCTGACGCTGATATTTCAACCCCTTACATGAAAGCGTTGCATGTTCATTGGGGAAAAGTGGATACGTCGGACTTGCCTGATATGTGGGCAAGCCCGGCAGAACTCAAGCAGTTCGAGGTCAGGAGCGGGGACCTTCTTGTTTGTGAGGGTGGCGAAGCTGGAAGAGCAGGCATTGTTATTTCCGCCCCCGATCCTTGTATAATCCAAAATGCATTGCACAGAGTGCGGGGGAAAGGTGCTGATGTTCACTTTCTTCAATATGTTCTGCAGACGGTTGGAAGCAGTGGCTGGTTTGATTTCCTATGTAACAAGGCGACTATTGCTCACTTCACGCGAGAAAAACTTGCTGAGCTTAGAATTCCGATGCCGCCAATTTTTACTGAGCTACGCGCCATCGCCGCCTTCCTTGACCGCGAGACGGCGCGGATCGATATGTTGATCGAGAAGAAGCGGCGGCAGATCGAGTTGCTCCGGGAAAAGCGATCCGCCCTCGTCAGCCACGCCGTCACCAAGGGCCTCGATCCCAATGCCCCCATGAAAGACTCCGGCATCGAGTGGCTGGGCCAGATTCCGAAGCATTGGGAGACACGTCGGCTGAGATATCTTGGGTATTGTCAGAACGGCATAAACATCGGGGCAGAGAAGTTTGGCACTGGCTATCCCTTTGTAAGCTACTTAGATGTCTACAATAACAGCGCGTTGCCTGCGGTAGGTTCTGGCCTGGTTGAGTCTTCAGATGCTGATAGAACTCGCTACTCGGTTGAGACTGGTGATGTGTTCTTCACGAGGACCTCTGAGACAATAGAGGAGATTGGCTTCTCATCTGTCTGCTTCAAGACGATACCGGATGCCGTCTTCGCAGGATTCTTGATCCGCTTCCGGCCAGTTGGAGAGACACTGAACATCGGGTTTTCAGAGTTCTACTTCCGCTCCGATCACCTCCGGGCTTTTTTCGTGAAAGAGATGAATCTGGTTACAAGAGCATCCTTGAGCCAGGATCTCCTGAAGGATATGCCTGTCTTGCTCCCGCCGATAGATGAGCAGGCTCGAATTGCGTCTATACTGAACCCGGATCTTGCACCTCGTTTAGGTATTGACGAAAAAGAAAGCACCCTTTAGAATGATCCTGCGAGCTTAACCGTGGTCGCCCCACGAGAAAGGGATCATCAAAAGGGTGCAAACACGACATAGCAAAAAAGGCCGTCCGCGTAAAGTCATCTCTCAAGGAAAAGCCAAGATCGCCTTCAATGGAAAAGCGGTCACTTCGCAGGCCGGGATGGCGCTGATTTCCCGTGCGTTGGAGCATTTTTTGGTGCGCGGAGAATTGCAACACATCAGCGCCGATTTGAACACCGGCAGACATTATTCGATGAGCTCGTTGTTGGAGCAGTTGGTGGCCCTTCGGATGATAGGCGGGGAGGCGATCAGCGATACGGCCCTGCTGAAGGACGAGGCGCTTGCGGCGTTTTTTGGATGGGATGCGATTGCCCATCCGTCCACCTTCGGGCGTCGGCTGGCCGAGATGCGCTGGAGGCATAATCTGGGGCTGGAGCGGATCGTCACCGGTTTGAGTGAGCGCGTGCGCACGGCCGGCCAGCGGCTGGTGGCGATCGACTCGACGGTGGTCAGTGTCTTCGGGGAGCAGATCGAGGGGGCCGAGCTCGGCTACAACCCCCACAAACCCGGCCGGGACTCCTATCATCCGCTCTTGGCAGTGGATGTGGGCGCCCGTGCGGTGGTGGACGGCTATCTGCGTCCGGGCTCTTGTGGCACCGGGCACGGGCTGGAGGGGTTTATCCGAAAGCTGATGGCCGAAAGCCGCCACCCGGCTGCGGAGACCGTGTTTCGTTTGGATAAGGGGCTGACCTCCGGTGCGGTGCTGGACACGATCGAGGAGTTGAACGCCGGCTACGTCGGCAAGATCAAGTTGACGACCGGCGTGGCCGGGAAGATCTCGAAGATCAAAAAATGGCGGGCGATCGGCGATGGCCATTTTGCCGCCAACATTACCTGCCAGCTCGACGGGTGGAGCCGGCCCCGGCGCATGGCGGTGATCGAGAGAAACCGGCCCGCGAAAGAACCGCCGGCGCAGCTGCCGCTGTTTGAGCTGATGGAGGGCCGCTACGAGGTGGTGGTGACCAATCTGCATCTGAACGCGGAGAACATCTGGCGGCTCTACAACCGCGGCACCGTGGTGGAGCAGGTGATCGAGGAGTTGAAGAACGATTTTGCCGCCGCCGCGATTCGCACTAACAGTTTCTGGGCCAACGATGCGCTGTTTTTGACCGGGCTGATCGCCTACAATCTTCTCAACTGCATCCGCCGGTTGGGGTTGCCCAAGGCGCTGGCGACGGCGCGGCTGAAGCGGCTGGGGCTGTTGCTGCTGCAGCTTCCGGCCAACGTGATCCGCCGCAGCCGGCAGTTGTGGATCAAGATCAGATGGGATCACCCCATGCGGTTTGTTTTTTACCGCGCGATGGCCGCGTTGCGGTAGGAAGCACCACTCAACCGGAGGAAAAAGCACCGGTGAGGTGTTCCCAAACATCATCATTTTGCAGAAATTTTGGCCCCTACAAACCACTTGTTCTCTATTTCCACGGAACAAATTCAGCTGCACCTATATGAAGATGCTTTTTGAACTCTTGAAAATGCATTTTCGCTGACCCCAAAAACCAAAATGCAAGATCTGGGCTGAATCAGAAGATGGCACAGACTACATCTTTGATCCAAAAGATACAGGATTCCATAACCAAACTCCAGGAACACCGCACCGCCCTGATTTCTGCGGCGGTGACGGGCAAGATCGACGTGCGCAAGGAGGTCGTCTGATGCCGGGCCAACACACCGAACATGCATTCGAGACCGCCATCGAGCACCACCTGACCACGGCAGGCGGCTACGAGAAGGGCGACCGGGAGGCGTTCGACCCCGAGCGCGGACTCTTCCCGCAGGATGTGATTTCCTTCATCCGGACAACCCAGCCCAAGGAGTGGGAATATCTCGCCAACCTCCAAAAGGAGAAGGCCGAAGACACTCTGCTGGACGACCTTTGCCGGGCGCTCAATTCCGACCACGAAGGGTGTCTCTCTGTCCTGCGACATGGGTTCAAATGCTTTGGAAAGCTGTTTCGCGCGGCCTACTTCGCCCCAGCGAGCGGAATGAACCCGGATACTCAGAAGCTCTATGCGGCCAATCGACTCACGGTGATCCGTCAGCTTCGCTATTCGGCCAAGCACGGCAACACCCTTGATGTGACCTTGGCCTTGAATGGCGTACCCGTATCCACACTGGAGCTCAAGAACCCCATGACCGCCCAGACCTGGCGGCATGCAATCACACAGTACAAGAATGACCGCGACCCGGCGGACCCGATCTTCCAGTTCAAGAAGCGCACGCTGGTCCATTTCGCCGTGGACACAGACGAAGTTTACATGGCTACGAGGCTTTCCGGCCGCAGCACCTATTTTCTGCCCTTCAACAAGGGCTGCAGAGGCGGCGCAGGAAACCCGGAGAATCCCGGCAGCTACAAAACCGCCTACCTCTGGGAAGAGGTCCTGGAGCGGCACAGCTTCCTCGACATCCTGGCGAGGTTCATTCATCTCCAGGTCGAAGAGAAGCAGCTAGGCGGCAAGAAGGTGAAGCGGGAGACAATGATCTTCCCGCGCTACCACCAGCTTGATTGTGTGCGGAAACTCGTGGCCGACGCACGCGGACGAGGCACCGGAACCAATTACCTCGTCCAGCACTCCGCCGGCAGCGGCAAGTCCAACTCCATCGCCTGGCTGGCTCATCGGCTCGCCAGCCTCTACACCGAAAATGACGAGAAGGTTTTCGACTCTATCATCGTGGTCACCGACAGGGTCGTCCTCGACCAGCAGCTCCAGAACACCATCTATCAGTTCGAGCACAAGCAGGGCGTGGTCCAGAAGATCGGCCTCAACTCGACCCAGTTGGCCGAGGCCCTCGGGTCCGGTGTGCCGATTGTGATTACCACCCTCCAGAAGTTCCCGTTCGTCACCGAGAAGATGGGCGATTTGCCCATGCGCCGATACACGGTGATCGTGGACGAGGCGCACAGTTCCCAAGGCGGCGAGACGGCGACCGAACTTAAGGGTGTGCTCGCCGGAGCGGCCATCAAGGAAGAGGCCAGGGCGAAGGCCGAGGAGGAAGGACTGCCCGATTATGAAGAGGAAATCCTCAAGACCATGGCCAAGCGCGGCCACCAGCCCAATATCAGCTTCTTCGCCTTCACCGCGACACCCAAGTACAAGACGCTGGAGGTTTTCGGTACACCCGGCGCGGATGGTAAGCCGCAACCCTTTCATCTGTATAGCATGCGTCAGGCCATCGACGAGGGGTTCATCCTCGACGTGCTCCAAAATTACACGACGTACAAGACGTATTACCGGCTGATCAAGTCCATCGAGGACGATCCCAAGGTGGACAAGCGCAAGGCTGCAAGGACGCTCGCCCGCTTCATGAGTCTTCACCCCCACAACATCGCCCAGAAGACGGAGGTCATGGTCGAGCATTTCCGCCATTTCACCATGCACAAGATCGGCGGAAAGGCCAAGGCGATGGTGGTCACCTCCAGCCGATTGCACTCGGTGAAGTACAAGCAGGCATTCGATAAGTACATTGCCGAGAAGGGGTACACGGGAATCAAAACGTTGGTTGCCTTCTCCGGCACGGTGATCGATCCGGATGCTCCCAGCGTGGAGTATACGGAAGTCGGTATGAACAAAGGCATCCGGGAAAAGGAACTCCCGGAACGCTTCGGGACAGAAGATTACCAGGTGTTGCTCGTGGCGGAGAAATACCAGACCGGATTCGACCAGCCGCTTCTTCACACCATGTACGTGGACAAAAGGCTCGCAGGAATTCAGGCGGTCCAGACCCTCTCACGGCTTAACCGCACCCATCCGGGCAAGGAAGATACCTTTGTTCTCGACTTCGTCAACGAACCCGAAGAGATACTGAAGGCCTTCCAGCCCTACTACGAGCAAACGATCATCGGCGAAAGGGCGGAGCCGAAGCAGCTTTACGAGCTTCAGGCCAAATTGGACGGACACCAGGTCTACTACAAGGCCGAGGTCGAGGAGTTCTGCAAGGTATTCTACAAACCGCGACAGAATCAAACGCCCGCCGACCACGCCAGGATGAACGCATGCATCGATCCGGCTGTGAATCGTTACAACGGACTTGAGGAAGAGGTCCGGGAGGAGTTCCGGAAAACGCTGGTCGCTTTCAGAAACCTTTATTCTTTCATGTCGCAGGTGATCCCCTTCCAGGACTCCGATTTGGAAAAGCTGTACTCATACGTCCGGTTTCTGCTTACCAAACTGCCGAGAGATAACCGGGGACCGATCTACAACTTTGATGATGACGTGGCGCTCAAGTTTTACCGTTTGCAAAAGATCGGTGAGGGCTCCATCGTCATGGAGCCGGGAGCCCGATACGATGTATCGGGGCCGACGTCTGTGGGCACCGGCGTCGCTCGAGGTGATGAGATCGAGCTGTCCAAGCTCATCGACCTTCTCAACGAGCGGTTCGGAACGGAGTTCAAGCCGGGTGACCAATTGTTTTTCGAATCGATACGCGAGGACGCCGTGGCCGACAGCAGCCTCCGTCAAGCCGCGCTCGCCAACACGATGGAGAACTTCGGCTACGTCTTCCGCAAAGCCTTGGAGGGGCTTTTTATCGACCGCATGGAGCAGAACGAGGAGATAACAGCCAAGTTCATGAACGAGGATCAATTCCGCAAGGCTGTCAGCCAACACCTCCTCAAGGAGGTCTACGAGAAGATCCGGGAGGAGGCCGAAGCCGCAAATGACAAATGAAGAAATAGCACAATCAAAGGAAAAATCACAATGACCACCACCCCGACTGCATCACCAGAGGCATCCGCCATCCCCAACACAACCCTTGTCGGCATCCTGACCGGCAGCCCGAATGATCTGCCGACGGTCGTCAAGGTGCGCGATACCCTGACCGAACTCGGCATCAAAAGCGAAATTGTGGTCGCCTCGGCCCACCGGACTCCCGACAAGGTTTTTGCCTACCTGGACCGTGCTCACCGTGAGGGCGTTCAGGTGCTCATCGGCTGCGCCGGTGTCGCCGCTCACTTGGCCGGGGTGATAGCCGGACACACCCGGTTGCCGGTGATCGGGCTACCGTTGGGCAACGGCCCCCTGACCGGACTCGACAGCCTGCTGTCGACGGTGCAAATGCCTCCGGGAGTGCCGGTCGCCACCGTAGCCATCGACGGGGCGCGCAATGCCGCCATGCTGGCGGCCAGGATACTGGCGCTGAAATACCCGGAAATCGATAAGGCGCTGGAAAAGGCGGCCAGACGCGAGCGTGAGCGTTACGACTTGACCGCCGACGAAGCCATGGCAAAACTTGCCACCTGAAAGACAAAACTACTGGAGGATACACACAATGAAAGATATCGAGCGTTTCATCACCGGCTTTCGTCACTTCCGGAAAGACTATTTTGGCCCGGAAAGTTCACGGTTCGAGCGGCTCAAACAGGGACAAAGCCCCAAGACCATAATTATCGCCTGCTCCGACTCGCGAGTTGACCCCGCCATCCTGACCAACTGTTCGCCGGGAGACATCTTTACCGTCCGCAACGTGGCCAATTTGGTGCCCCCTTTCGAAAAAAGCGGCGGCCTGCATGGCGTCAGCGCGGCGCTTGAGTTTGCCGTCTGCCACCTGGAGGTGGAGCACATCATTGTATTTGGACATTCCCAGTGTGGCGGCATCAATGCGCTTATGGCCGGAAGTTGCGGCGGCAAGGGGGACGGCTTCATTTCCAATTGGATGTCTATCGCCGCTCCGGCTAAGGAAAAGGTGCTGGCGGAATTGCCGGACAAGGATGCGAAGCTGCAGCAACGGGCTCTCGAACAGGCGGCCATTCTGCTTTCACTGGAGAATCTTCACACCTTCCCCTGGATCGATCAAAGGGTCGCTGATGGAGCCGTTTCGCTCCATGGCTGGTATTTTGACCTCAATGCCGGAGAACTGCTGGAGTATCGGCCAACCTCCGGGCTGTTCCAGAAGATTAACTAAACTGCCATATAAATGGAAAGGAGCACATCCATGCCCATTGTTCTGACCACCAACTTTCCTGACCTGAAACTTGCCGCCCGCGGCAAGGTCCGCGACATCTACGATCTGGGCCAAGCCCTGCTGATCGTCACCACCGACCGCATCTCCGCCTTTGACGTCATCATGAACGAGGGCATCCCCGACAAGGGGTACGTCCTCACCCAAATATCCGCCTTCTGGTTCCGTCAGATGGAGGACATCATCCCTAACCACATCATCTCCACCGAGATCAAGGAGTTCCCGGCCGAATGCCGGCAGTACGCCGACATTCTGGAAGGCCGCTCCATGCTGGTCAGAAAGGCGCAACCGCTGCCGGTGGAATGCATCGTGCGCGGCTACATCTCCGGCTCCGGCTGGAAGGACTACCAGAAGACTGGCGCCATCTGCGGCATCAAGCTCCCGGCTGATCTCGTGGAATCCGACAAGCTGGAGGAGCCGATTTTCACCCCTTCCACCAAGGCCGACCTGGGCGAGCATGATGAAAATATCTCCTTTGACCGATGCGTGGAGCTGGTTGGTCAGGAGACCGCGGAAAAGATCCGCGATGTTACCGTTGCCGTCTACAAGCGCGCCCGTGATATCGCCGATGGCAAGGGAATCATCATCGCCGACACCAAGTTCGAGTACGGATTCCACGACGGCAAGCTCATCATCATCGACGAGTGCATGACGCCGGATTCTTCCCGCTTCTGGCCCAAAAACGGCTACGCTCCGGGCGGCCCGCAGCCCTCCTTCGATAAGCAGTTTCTGCGCGATTACCTGGAGACTCTGGATTGGGGCAAGACCGCTCCACCACCGCCACTGCCGGATGAGATCGTCCGGAAAACCGGAGAAAAGTACTTGGAGGCTCTGGCCCGGCTTACGGGAACAGGGAAGTGAAATCTTTTGAATCAAACGGCGGGGAGGATTCCGGCGAACAAGTTTCAGTGGGGATGTCCTGACAGGAACTCATGGTTTGGCCATCCCGATCATCAGAAGAGAAGACAATGTAAGCATTTAAGATAATCGTCAACTTTCACTTATAAGGAGGTTCCCAATGAAATGTCCGACCTGTAAAGAGGTAACCCTGGTGATGGCCGACCGGCAAGGCATTGAAATCGACTACTGTCCCGAATGCCGGGGAGTATGGTTGGATCGTGGAGAATTGGACAAAGTCATCGAACGCTCCGTGTCCCAACCGCCCCCGCCTCGGGACCATGAAGCCTACCGCGACCGTTCGCGGAGTCATGACAAGGGCGATCATCACTACAAAAAGAAAAAGTCCCTATTGGGGGAGCTGTTTGATTTCTAAATGCCCCCATTTTTCGGCCATGAGCAAACGGCTTTTCTCTGTTTTCGTGATCCTGTGCCTTTTTCTTACGGGCTGTGAAGACACGGATATCGGCATGGCTATCCATGCCGCGATTGACGCTGTCCGGGCGGCAACCCTGGATGACAAGCATGTCGAGCGCTTGGCCCTTGAGATCTCCAGGCAGTCGGATTTGAATCACACTGTGGCACCTCCGGACAACGGTTATGCAAGAAGACTGCAAAAGATAGCCGGCAGTCACTATCGGGTGCAAGGCCGTGAATTCAATTACAAGGTCTATATTTCACCCAAGGTGAACGCGTTCGCCATGGCCGATGGCACCATCAGAATCTACAGCGGGTTGATGGATATGCTGGACGATGGCGAACTTCTGTTTGTTTTGGGTCATGAAATGGGCCATGTGGTTGAAAAACACATCAAAAAAAAGATCATGCTCGCCTATGCCGGCAGCGCCGTCCGCAAGGCTATCGCCAGCCAGCAAAACGAAGTCGGCGACATTGCACGGTCCGCAGTCGGTGCATTGACCGAAAGCCTTCTGAATGCCCAGTTCTCCCAGCAGGAAGAGCGGGAGGCAGACGACTTTGGCGTCATGTTTTTAAAACGGGAGGGGCATGGCGTGCAACCTGCGATTTCCGCTTTGATGAAATTAGCGGCCCTGGGCCACGATCACTCTTTTTTGTCAAGTCATCCAGCGCCTGAAGCGCGAGCGAAACGATTACGGGAAAACGCATCGGCGCCACAACAGATCGAGGAGTCAACGCTTTTAAGACGGATTATCGAGTGGTTGAAGGGCCTTTGGCCGTTCGAGAGGAAGCAATGAAAACAATGAGCGCAAAGGGAAAAAGATCGAACAACTGGCACCAACTTGATTCGACGGAGGTGCTGGAGAAACTGCAATCATCCGATATGGGCCTTGCTTCCGAAGAGGCCCGTCGACGCCTCGAGCGCTACGGTCCCAACGAGCTGGTCGAAAAAAGGCGCAAATCGGTGTGGATGATGTTTCTGGATCAGTTCAAGGATTTCATGATCCTGGTGCTGATCGCCGCCGCCGTGGTGGCCGGCGTGATCGGCGATCCTGTGGATACCATCGCCATCGCCGTCATTGTGTTGCTGAACGCGGTGCTTGGGTTTGTTCAGGAATACCGCGCCGAAAAGGCCATGGCCGCGCTGAAAAAGCTGGCCGCCCCTTCGGCGACCGTCATTCGGGACGGGCGGGCCGAATCGATCCCCGCGGAACGGCTTGTTCCCGGTGACGTGGTGATCCTGGAGGCAGGCAACGTGGTGCCGGCCGATATCCGGCTGATGGAAGCAGTCCAGCTTCGAATCGATGAGGCGGCTTTGACCGGTGAGTCCGTGCCCGTCGAAAAATGTACCGCGGCGCTCAGTGAAACGGAATTGTCCATCGGCGACCGGAAAAATATGGCCTACAAAGGCACGCTGGTTACCTACGGCCGAGGGCGGGGCCTGGTGGCGGCCACCGGGATGCGGACGGAACTGGGACGGATCGCCGCCTTGCTCCAGGACCAGGAGGAAGGACGGACGCCGCTTCAGAAGCGGCTGACCTCTTTCGGGCAGAAGCTTGCCTACGCAGTTTTGGCCATTTGCGCCATCGTTTTTGTGGCCGGTCTCCTTCGGGGTGAGCCTCCGCTGTTGATGCTGCTCACGGCCATCTCTCTGGCGGTGGCGGCCATTCCGGAAGCCCTGCCCGCCGTCATTACCATCTCGCTGGCCCTGGGCGCCAAGAAGCTGGTCAAGCAGCAAGCATTGATTCGAAAACTCCCGGCGGTGGAGACGCTGGGATCGGTTACCTATATCTGCTCCGACAAGACCGGAACCCTGACGTTGAACCGCATGACCGTGGAAAAGGTCTATACAGGCGGGCGGCTGCAACTGCCCGAGGACCTACCGCCCTCGGGCCAAGAGGAAGCCGTGGACGGTTCGCCGTTCGGCCGGAACCCATCCAATCTGCTGCTGCACGCCCTGGCCCTTTGCAATGACGCCCGTCTGGATGCTTCCGGCGGAGTGATCGGCGATCCGACCGAAACGGCCCTGTTCGACCTGGCCCGTAAGAAAGGCTGCCAT
>Ga0209381_1001976_pt1 | contig 28545 bp, 20 predicted proteins | sample DewCreD2012metaG_FD_184111 | JGI IMG/M metagenome (GOLD analysis project Ga0209381, IMG submission 184111) | Hot spring sediment bacterial and archeal communities from British Columbia, Canada, to study Microbial Dark Matter (Phase II) - Dewar... ...
CTGCGGCACCAGGTCCAGTTCGATCTCGATGCCGGTGCCGCCGCGGCTGCCCATTTCGCAGGTGGAGCAGGTCAGGCCGGCCGCGCCCATGTCCTGGATGCCCACGATCGCGCCCGTGCCCATCGCCTCCAAGCAGGCTTCGAGCAGCAGCTTTTCCAGGAACGGATCTCCCACCTGCACGTTGGGGCGCTTCTGCCGGCTTTCTTCGGTAAACTCGGCCGATGCCATCGAAGCCCCGTGTATGCCGTCGCGGCCCGTCTTGGCGCCCACGTAGATCACCGGGTTGTCCAGGCCGCAGGCGCGCGCCAGGAAGATCTCGTCCTTCTTGAAGACCCCCAGGGCGAAGACGTTCACCAGCGGGTTGCCGTTGTAGCCGGGTTCAAACACGCACTCGCCGCCCACGGTCGGCACGCCGAAGCAGTTACCGTAGTGCGCGATTCCGCTGACCACGCCCTCCAGAATTCGCTTGTTGCGCGCTCCGGCCTGCGGGTCATCAAGCGGCCCGAACCGCAGCGAGTCCATTACCGCGATGGGCCTCGCGCCCATGGTGAAGATGTCCCGCAGGATTCCCCCTACGCCCGTGGCCGCGCCCTGGAACGGCTCGATAAAGCTGGGATGGTTGTGGGACTCGATCTTGAAGGCGATGGCGTAGCCGTCTCCGATGTCAATGACGCCCGCGTTCTCTCCAGGGCCTTGCAGGACGTGTTTGCCCGTGGTTGGGAGCTTCTTCAGATGCAGCCGCGAGCTCTTGTAGGAGCAGTGCTCGCTCCACATGACGCTGAAGATGCCCAGCTCCGTGTAGGTGGGCTCGCGGCCCAAAATCGAGAGGATCTTCTCGTATTCTTCCGGCGTGAGCTGGTGCGCCTGAACAATCTCCGGGGTGATTTCGCCCATGATTACTTGACCGCCATCGAGGAGACCATGGAACGGAACAGCACAAGGCCGTCCGTGGAGCCCATCAGCGGGTCGCTGGCGCGTTCCGGGTGGGGCATCAGCCCCAGCACATTGCGCTCGCGGTTTAGGATCCCTGCGATGTCGCGAAGCGAACCGTTTGGGTTGTCCACGTAGCGGAACACGACCCGGTCCTCGGCCTCCAGTTCATCGAGGGTGTGCTTGTCGGCATAGTAGCAACCCTCGCCGTGGGCGATGGGGATGGTCAGGATGGCGCCTTTCTCCGCCGCGCAGGTGAAGGGCGAATGGGTGGTTTCGGTGCGCAGCTCCACGGGGCGGCAAATGAATTTCAGCCCGCGGTTGCGGATCAGCGCGCCAGGCAGCAGTCCGCTCTCGACCAGGATTTGAAAGCCGTTGCAGATGCCCAACACCAGTCCGCCTTCGGCGGCGAATCTCTTGACCGCCTGCATCACGCGGCTAAACTTGGCGATCGCGCCGCAGCGCAGGTAATCGCCGTAGGAGAAGCCGCCGGGCAAGATGACCGCATCCACGCTGCCCAGCTCGGCCGAATCGTGCCAGATGAACTCCGCCGTCTGCCCCAAGTTTTTCTCTACGGCAAACCAAGCGTCGTGATCGCAATTGCTGCCGGGAAACACTACGACACCGAACCTCATGGGAGATTCTCAGTCTAGCATGCCCGGTCCAAGGGCCGGGTTCATCCGGCCACAGCCGGCGCGGCTTTTGTTCTCTTGCGGCTAGCGCGTTTGGGGGCCGGCGGCTGCCGGTCGCTCTTTTTCAAGTTGGGAACGACCATCGAGGAGATGAACTTTTTCTCGCCGAACTCGTCAAACTTGATCTTGATGTACTCCTCGCTGCATTCCAAAACCGACCCGAGGCCGAACTTGGGATGTTCCACTTGCGCGCCTTGCGGGAAAGGGAACTTGTTAGCCATTTGGTGAGCAACCCTCTCTTTTTACATTAACAAATTCTCTAATAATTGTCAGGCTGCTCTCTGTGCCGTGGCAGCCTATCGCCGCCCCGGCAGCGGGAACTCTTTGTCCACGTCTTCGATGATCAAAACCCAGTCGTTGCCGCGTCCCGAGGTAGGGGGAGTGTAGGTCTGAATGCCTGCCGTCTCCGCAATGAGAATCACATAGACGTAGCCGTATCTCGGGTCGAACCAGATCGCCCGCTTCTGCTTGGCTCGCAGGAGCTCTATGTTGATCGTGACCCGCTCGCCTTGAGGGGAATAGACGAAAGCAAACGAGCCGTCCTCGCTCAAGGCGGCCCGGATCTTCGCCCCTCCGTGGGTTGGTCCGTCCAGAATCATGTGCTGAGCCGGTTGGAGTTTGGTGAAGGGCCTCGACTCAAACAGACGCCGCATCAAGCCCATCTGAAAAGCGCCGGGGTGGTCCAGCGCTTCCTGCCAGGAAATGTCGGCCCCCGATGCGGGCTTTTTCGGCGGCGCGTACATCTGCCAGATGCTGTTATGGCCGTAAGTGTGTCCGCAAGCGCCGCCCAGCAGGGACCAGTAGGCCGCCTGGCGCACGTCATAATCGTCGAACCGTTGATAGCGAGGAGCGCCGTCGAAATAGTACGCTGCCCGGGTGCCCTCATAGCGCGGCTCGCCATCCAGCGTCGGCTTGGGTGGGCTTAGTTTCCAGTCGCGTTCGGCGAACAAACCTGTGTCGTGATCCTTGGCCCCATGCGAGGACTGAAACATGTTGAAATCGAGCCAGGGGGCGTTATGAAACATCGCCGAAGAAAAACCAGGTCCCCGAGGGTGGTAAGTGATCAGGTGGACGCCTCCGTCGCCTTCTCTTAGTCCCTCGGCCATGGCTTCGATGACCGCCCGCTCCTGCTCATTCTCGACGTTGTGATCCCCGCCAAGGATCCAGATGACGGCCCGGTCCCGGTAGCGCCTGCCCAGGAACCGCCCGAATTCGCGGGCGTTGGCCGGGTTGAAGATGGGCGGGTCCTCCCGGCGCTCGCTCTTCCAGTAGGATCCCCATGTCGGCAGCATGCCGATGAACAGCCCAAGGCTTTCGGCTTTGCCCACAATGGCGTCGACGTGCCGGAAATACCTCTCGTTGGGCCGCCGGGGGTCCTTGTCCACCAAGGGCAGGTCGCCGTATGGGTTGGGTTCATCCAAACCCCGAAGCTCCGCCAGCACGACCGCCTGGATCACGGTGAATCCTTTGCGGGCGCGGTTCTCCAGATACAGAGCCGCCTCCTCGCGGGTGAGCCGGTGGAAGAGTTCCCAGGCGGTGTCGCCGAGGTAGAAGAACGGTCTGCCGTCCTGGTATTCGAGGAAGCGCTGATTGGCGCTCACGCGCAGGCGCGGAGCGGAGGCGGCTTCAAGCGCGGGGATGCAGGCGGCCGAAAATATCAGTAATAGAATTAAAGAGGGTCTGAACAGGGAACGCATCCTAAAAACCTTTCCTTGGTGAGAACTGGCCGGCTGCCCGCCGGCGGCTTTAGTATATCACTAGCATATCACTGGTCCAAGCACCCGCCCGGGGTTGCACGCTGAAGAACTCCCCTGCACGCGGTGAAGGCGGGCTGCGTCATCTCTGATGTGAAGCGGCTGCGGGTGTTGCTGTGTCTGGTAAGTGTGCCCTGGCTTTTGGGGGGCCAGGATCTGACCTCCGTTTTGAAGGCCGTCGAGACCCGGTACAATCGGGCTCAGACCATACAAGTCCTTTTTGAGCAAACATTTACGGCCCAGGGCCGGCCCCAGCGCCGGGAAAGCGGAGAGCTTTTCTTGCGCAAGCCCGGACGCATGCGCTGGGAGTATTCCGCCCCGCCCGGCAAGCTCTTTGTCTCCGACGGCAAGCAGATCTATTTGTACTCGCCCGCCAACAACCGGGTGGAGCGGATGCGGGTCAAGGAAAGCGACGATCTCAGGGCGCCGCTGGGGTTCCTGCTTGGCCGCCTGGATTTCTGGCGCGACTTCCAGCGGTTCCTCTCCCAGCCGGAGGGGGAGGACCTGCGGATCACCGCGCAGCCCAAGTCCGACCGCGCTCCTTACCAGGAAGTCGAGTTCGTCGTCACCCCCGCGCGCCAGATCCGCTACCTGAAGATCCGAGGACAGGACCACTCCGTGATGGAGTTCCGATTCTCCAACGAGCGCATCAATCCAGCGCTGCCGGAAACACTGTTCCGATTCGTCCCGCCGCCCGGCGCCGAGGTCGTGGACGCCATCTCTGAGGGAGGAATGCCCTGAGCCATGCCTCAGTTCGTCCTCAAATACGCCGACACCCGCGGGGAGATCCACCAGCAGGTGGCCGAAGCGGCCTCCGCGCACGAACTCCGCAAGAAGTACAGCGATCAGGGCTACCTGGTCTACTGGGTCCGGCCCCGCAACGGTTTTTTGCCAGGCAGCGGCGGGCGCAAGAAACTCAACCTGGAAAAGTTCCTGATCTTCAACCAGCAATTCGTCACCCTGATCCGCGCCGGTCTGCCCATCCTTAAGGCCTTGGATCTGCTCGCCGAGCGCCTCACCGACGCACGGCTGGGCCGTTACATCCGGCAGGTCCGCGACGAGGTGCGCAACGGCGCCCTGCTTTCAGAAGCGTTCCGGCGCCAGGGAATCTTCCCGCCCATCTATGTCACCTCCGTTCTCGCGGGTGAGAGAAGCGGCAGTCTCCCCGAAGTTCTCGACCGGTATATCTCCTACCAGAAGCTGGTGCTGGCCGTCCGCAAGAAGCTGGTGGTTTCGCTGTTGTATCCTTCGGTGCTGCTGGCGCTGGTGCTGGCCCTGATGGTCTTTCTGGTGACCTATGTCGTGCCCAACTTCGCCGCGCTTTATAGCAGCATGTCGGCGGAGCTGCCCGCCCTGACCCAATTCCTGATCACTTTCGCCACTGCGGCGAGAACCTATGTTCTGTTGGCGGCTGCGGCTGTAGCGGTAGGGGTGCTGGCCTTCCGCTGGTGGGCGCGCGGCGAGGCGGCTCGGGAAACCTTGGACAACCTAAAGCTCCGCACCCCAGTGCTGGGCAAGATCTGGATCATGTATCAGGTGGCCCAATTCGCGCGCCTGTTGAGCACGCTGCTGGTGGGGGGCATTCCTCTGGTGCAGGCCCTCGAGACCGCCTCCGAGTCCATGGCGAGCGGGCTGATGCGCAAATCGCTTGAGAAAACGAGGAAAATGGTAAAGGAGGGGCAGTCGCTGTCGGCCGCGCTCAGCGCCACCGGGGTCTTCCCCTCTCTGGCCATCGACATGACCGAGGTCGGCGAGTCGACCGGCGCGCTGCCCTCCATGCTCAACAGCGTGGCCGAGTTTTACGAGGAGGACGTCAACATCCGCACCACCGCAGCGCTGGCTCTCATTGAGCCGGCCATCATGATCTTCATGGGCGTGTTCGTGGCATTTATCCTGATCGCCCTGTATCTGCCGATCTTCTCTCTGGCGGACAGCCTGCGATGAGAACAGAATTCTGAAGGGGACTTATGGCAACGGATCGAGCTAGACCTCAGGACCCGCAGCAGGAGGCCGAACAGGCCCGGGCCTTGGCCGCCCGCTACCGCTGCGAATTCGTGGACCTGGACACGGCCCGCATCGACCACGAGCTATTCCGGTCCATCCCGGTTGACCTGATGTTCCGCTACAACTTCGTGCCGATCCACGCCGACAACGGCACGCTGGAGATCGCCCTCTCCGATCCGCGCAATCTCAACCTGATCGATGAGCTAGCCGTCCTGCTGAACAAGAAGCTCCGGGTGAAGGTGGCGACGCTGTCGCAGATCTCCGAACTGCTCAAGAAAACCGAACAGTCCCAGCGCGTGCTCGAAGAGGTGACCGAGGGTTTCACTCTGGACGTGGTGGCCGACGAAGAGAGCCAGGACGAAACGATTTCCATCGACCGGCTTACGGCCGCCGACAGCGACATCGCGCCCGTAATCAAGCTGGTCGACACCACCATCTTTAACGCCCTAGAGCGGCGCGCCAGCGACATCCATATCGAGACCCGCGACCAGGAGGTCGCCATCAAGTACCGCATCGACGGGGTGCTCCACTACGCCATGCCGCCCATCGCCAAGGACTGGCACTCCACCATCATTTCGCGGATCAAGGTGATGAGCGAGCTCGATATCGCCGAGCGCCGCATCCCCCAGGACGGCCGCTTCCGCGTGCGCTACAAGGGCCGCCTCATCGACTTCCGCGTCTCGATCATGCCCAATATTTACGGCGAGGATGCCGTGCTGCGCGTCTTGGACAAGGAGTCCATGAGCGAGAAGTTCGCCAAACTCACGCTGGACGTGGTGGGCTTCTCCGAAAACGAGTTGGCAAAGTTCCGCCGCTACATCAAGGAGCCGTACGGCATGGTGCTGGTCACCGGTCCGACCGGCTCGGGCAAGACAACCACCCTGTACGCCGCGCTCAGCGAGATCAAGAACGACGAGGACAAGATCATCACCATCGAAGACCCCGTAGAATACCAGATCAAGGGCATCACCCAGATTCCGGTGAACGAAAAGAAGGGCCTGACGTTCGCCCGCGGGCTGCGCTCGATTCTGCGCCACGACCCTGACAAGATCATGGTGGGCGAGATTCGCGACCAGGAGACGGCGCAGATCGCCATCAACGCCGCCCTCACCGGTCACCTGGTCTTCACCACCGTCCACGCCAACAACGTGCTCGACGTGCTGGGGCGTTTCCTCAATATGGGCGTTGAGCCGTACAACTTCGTTTCGGCGCTCAACTGCATCCTGGCGCAGCGGCTGGTGCGGGTCATCTGCGTGCACTGCAAGCGCCGCGTCCAGTATCCGGACTCTTACCTGGAAGAGAGCGGCCTGAACCCCGCCCAATGGCGCGACGTGCCCTTCTACGAGGGGGCGGGATGTTTCGAGTGCGGCGGCACAGGCTTCCGCGGGCGCACCGCCATCTGCGAGCTGCTCGACCTCACCGAGCGCATCCGCGAGATGATCCTGGACAAGCGGCCCGGTAGCGAGATCCGGCGCGTGGCTCGCGAGGAGGGTATGACCTTCCTGCGGGAGTCTGGCCTGGAGAAAGTACGCAAGGGGATTACGACCCTGAAGGAGCTGAACAAGGTGACCTTCATTGAAGGCTGACGGTGCCCCTATGGCCTTAACAAGCTTGCTGTCGCGCTGGCTGAAAGATCCGCCGCCTCCTTTTGCCTTTGAGCTTTCCGAAGCGGGCATCGCTGCCGCCCAAATCGGCCGACCGCCCCGCCTCAGCTTTACGGCGCTGGAACGGGATGTGATTTCGGTCTCGCCGGTGCGCGATAACGTTTTGCGGCCGGAAACCTTGCTGGCGCAGGTCCGCGCGCTGGCTCCCGGCGACGGCAGCCGCCGCAAGCGCCGCGCCGCCCTAATCCTCCCCGATTACGCCGTGCGCGTCACCGTACTTGATTTCGACAACTTCCCCTCAAACCCCTCCGAGCAGCTCTCGCTGATTCGCTTCCGCATGAAGCGCAGCGTCCCGTTCGACGTGGACTCGGCCGCGCTTAGCTACCACTCCCAGCCGGATGGCAGCGGCGACAAGCGCGTGGAGGCCGTGGTGGCGCTTGCGCCCCTGGAGATCGTCACCCGCTATGAATGGCCTTTCCGCCAGGCCGGATTTCAGCCCGGCTGGGTGACAACGTCCGCCCTGGCCGCACTCGAACTCCTCCCGGGCGCTGGGCTACACGTCCTGGTGAAGCGGACCGGACGCATCCTGACGCTCGCGGTGCTTTCCGCGGGAGTGCTTAAACTTTTCCGGGCGATCGAGCTGGCCGAGCACACCAGCCAGGAGATCGCCGGGCATTTGTACCCCACGGCCGCCTACATCGAAGATCAACTCGGGGCGGCGCCGGAGTCGCTTTGGCTGTGCGGATTTGGAGCAGATACCCAGCCGCTGTGCCAGTGGTTGGAATCGGAGCTGGGCCCGCGCGCGCAGCCCTTGACTACGCCGCACGGCGCGCCGGGCGAATTCGACGCCGGGCTGCACGGCTATCTGGAATCCCTCAAGGAGTCATGAGAGTCCATGCGAATCCCTGTCAATCTTGCCAGTGAACCCTTTCAGCAGGTGCGACCTGTGCTGGCAGCCACGGTGGCGCTGGGGCTGGTTTTGTCGGCATCCCTGGCTTCTCTGCTCTATTTCACGGTGCAGGAACGCGGCCGCGCCGCCGACTCCAGGCGCCAGATCGCCGCACTCCAGCAGGAGATCGCCTCGCTCGGTCGCGAGCAGGCCCAGTTGCAGGAGCTCCTGCGGCGCCCTGAAAACGCCGCCGTCCTGGATCAGGCCGCATTCCTCAACTCTTTGCTTTACCGCAAGGCGATCAGTTGGACGCGCATCTTCGGCGATCTGGAAGGGGTCATGCCGCACAACGTGCGGCTCATCTCGATCCGGCCTCAGGTGGATTCGCAGAGCGAGATTTTCCTGGACATGGTGGTGGCCTCGCAAGCCCAGCCGCCCGTCATCGAAATGCTCCAGCGCATGGAGAACTCGCCGCTGTTCGGCTCCGTCGAGGTGCATAGCTGGACGCCGCCTTCCCAGGAGCAGCCGCTGTACCGCTACCGGGTAAGCGTCAACTACAACCGGAGGCTGTAAGGTTCCGCCATGGCATTCGACGCGAAGATCGGAGAACGGCTCCCCGGAAACCTCCGGCGCTGGTTCAGGGACCCACGCCGGACGGGCCGGATTGTGCTGGGCATCTTGCTGGTTGCCAACCTCGCGGCCGCGGCTGCCCTGCTGCGGCCATGGAGCGGCTCCGAAGAACAACTCTCCCGCCAGCTGGCTCAATTGCGCCAGCAGCTCCGCACACAGCGTGAAACCACCGAACGGCTCCGCAGTCTCGCCGCCAGCGTTGAGAACACGCGTGAGCTGTCCAAGCAGTTTCTCGAGCGTTACTTTCTGGACCGCCAGACCGCTTACTCCACCGTGCTCTCGGAACTGAACCGGCTGGCGGATCAGTCCGGCATCAAACCCGGCGATCATGTTTACACCTTTGACCCGGTCGAGGGGAGCGACGAATTCGCCATGATGACCATCAACGGCAACTACCAGGGCAGTTACGCCGACCTGATCGAATTCATCAACGCCATCGACCGCTCGCCACGCTTCCTGACCATCGAGCGGCTCCAGGCGCAGCCTACCCAGACGCCAGGCGTGCTCGCCATCGGCCTGCGGCTGAATGTGTTTGTGCGCGGGGAGGCGCAAGGGCAATGAAACTCGGTGCGGAGCCGAAGAAGCTCGCGGTCTTGCTGGCTCTGCTGGCTCTGGCTGGATACCTGGTTTATACAAACCTGCGCGCGGGCCGTCCGGCTGCGTCTCCCGTTCAGCCCCGCGCTGCGGCGACGCCATCCCCGGCGACGCTGGTGGAAACCGGACGGCCTGTAGTCCGCGCTGATGCGCCTCGGGCGCGTCAGAACCGCCTCCAAGAGTTTCGCCCCTCGCTGCGCCGGCGGGCCGTGGACCTGAGCGAGGCGAACACGCTCGAAGCTACGCTGCGGCTGGACCTGCTGGATAAGCTCCAGAAGGTCGCTATCGAGGGCGGACGCCGCAGCCTGTTTGATTTTGGCGCAGCGCCTCTGCCCAAACAACCGGAGCCCAAGATCATTCCCAAGCCGCAAACCGTCGAGCCGCCGCCGGCGCCGGAACCGCCGCCGGCCAAGCCCAGGCCTCCGCAGATCCCGCTGCGGTTTTACGGCTTCACCGCGCCGCTGCCGCAAGGCCCCAAGCGCGCATTCTTTTTGGACGGCGACGAAATTCTGGTCGGCGGCGAAGGCGACGTGCTGAAGATGCGGTACCGGGTGGTCCGAATCGGCGTAAACTCAGTGGTGGTGGAGGACTTGCAGTCCAATAGCGAGCAGACCCTGCCGCTGGAGCCGCAAGTGGGCTAATGAACGGGATGCGCGCCAGAAACCCAGAGGCCGGATACGCCGTGCTGGTGGTCTTCCTGCTGGCCGCCTTCATCGCCATCTCTCTGTACAACGAACTTCCCCGCGTGGTCCTGGAAGCTCAGCGCGACCGCGAGCAGATGCTGATCGACCGCGGCGAGCAGTACAAGCGCGCCATCCAGCTCTACTTCCGCACCTTCGGCCGCTACCCTCCAGACCTGGACGCACTCGAAAACACGAACAACCGCCGCTTCCTGCGGCGGCGTTACAAGGACCCTATGACCGGAGAGGACGAATGGCGCCTCATTCACGCCACAGGTCTGGGCGTCTTCCCGGATTCGCTGGTCTATGGCCCTCAAGGCGGCGATCAGACGCAAACCGCTTCCGCACAGACCGCCGCGCAGCAGGAGGCGCAGGTTCCTTTGTGGCAACAGCAGCGCCCCAGCGACATGATCCTCGCTCCCGCCGCGGGCGCGCCCCAGTTGCCCTCTGAAGAAGACTCGGCCGTCATGCCCGCGCAACCGGCAACTCCGGGCATGCAAATTGATTTCCCTGGACCTGCGCCAGGCCAAACCGTCACCGCAGGCATCTCCGCGGAGATGGCGCCCGGCGGCGCCGCCGAAGGGGGTGAGGCGCCGGGCGTGCTGCCCATGCCAGTTCCGGCAGGACCGCCTGGCTCTGTGAGCGGGCCACAAACCGTAGCTTTTCCGGCCGCGCCGGCGCCCGGCGGGGGCGCTGCGCCTGCGGCGGCCTCCGGATCCAATCCGGCCATTCAACTCATCCAGCGTCTGCTGACCACTCCCACCCAGCGCGGTGCGGTGACGGCAGCCGCCGCGGCTGCCGCGCAGCAGCCGGTGCAAGTGGGCGGCATCGCCGGCATCGCGAGCAAGCGCGACTCGGAATCCATCAAGGTTTATAACGACCGGACCAATTACAAGGAGTGGGAATTCCTGTACGACGTGCGCCAGGACCGGCTGGCGATGGCGGCGATCATGCGGCAGGCCGCAACACCGGCCGCGCCCGGCGCCACGCCGGACACGAGCGTCCCCGTGATGGGCCCCGGCCGCGGTGGGCCCGGAGGCCGTGGCGGGCCAATGGGACCGGGTGGGCGCGGTGGGCCGATGGGGCCGGGAGGCATGGGTCCCGGCAGGGGAGGAGGCTTCGGCGGTTTCGGTGGCGGCGGCGGCTTCGGAGGCCAGGGCGGATTCGTGCCTGCTCCGATCGGCCCGGTTGCGCCTCAACCCGCGCCTGCGCCCGGTCGCGGCCGCTGAAGCTGTTGTGCGCGCTCCGGCCGGAGCCGCGTTGCAGGATAATCATTCCGGAGGAACGATCATGCGAGCAGTGATTGTGGCGGTTCTTGCTGCTTCTATTTGTGCCGCGGTCCAGGGCGCCGAATGGAAACTGGTTTGGTCCGACGAGTTCGACAAAGACGGACTGCCGGATCCGGCCAAGTGGACCTACGAGGAAGGCTTCGTCCGCAACCAGGAGGCCCAATACTACACCCGCGCCCGGCCTGTAAACGCACGCGTCGAACGTGGCGTTCTCGTCCTTGAAGCTCGCAAAGAACAGTTTCCGAATCCGCGCTATGAACCTGGCGCAACTTCCTGGCAGCGCGGCCGGCAGTTCGCCGAATACACCTCCGCCAGCGTCACCACTGAGGGCAGAGCCGCCTGGCGCTACGGGCGCATCGAGGTCCGGGCCAAACTACCCACGGGGCGCGGAACCTGGCCCGCCATCTGGATGCTGGGCGTGAACCGCCGCGAGGTCGGCTGGCCTCGCTGCGGCGAGATTGACATCATGGAGAACGTCGGTTTCGAGCCGGGCGTTATCCATGCCAACATCCACACCGAAGCCTACAACCACGTCAAAAAGACCGGCAAAGGTGCTTCCATCCGCATCGAGAAGCCCTACGCTGACTTCCACGTCTACGGCCTTGAGTGGACGCCCGAACGGCTGGACTTCTTCGTTGATGATCAGAAGTACTTCAACTACAACAACGAGAAGACCGGCCCCCCCGTCTGGCCCTTTGATCAGCCGTTTTATTTGATCCTGAACGTCGCTATCGGCGGCGCCTGGGGTGGCCAAAAGGGCATCGACGATTCGATCTTCCCTCAGCGCATGGAAGTGGACTACGTGCGAGTGTATGAGAGGGCGTCGCCCTGAGCCGCTCGCTCGTTCTCAGATGCTGAGAAGGGCTGCGGCGCCGGAGCACATGTCCAGCGCCGCAAATCCCTTTGCCTGCCCGGCCTAAAACTGAATCCGTCCCTGGAACTGATAATAACGGTTCAGCGATCCGGTCTGTGCGGTGATCCGGCCGAAGTTGGTGGAGGTCGGTGAAAGTTCCGGCGCAGCCATCTGCGACCGGTTTTGCAGGTTCATGGAGTCGCCGCGGAACTGAATCCGAACCCGTTCGGTGATGCGGAATTCGCGGAGGATGTTGCCGTTCCACTGTTTGAGCCCGTCGGCCCGCAGCCCGTTGAAGTACCTCGGAAATATCCGGACGTGGTAGGCCGCCGGCGTCTTCGAGGAATTCCGCTCGAACGACAGGTTCGTATTGAACCACTGCTCGAGCGTTCTGGGCGTCGAGGTTGCGTCCTTTTCGAAGGTCTTCAGGTCACCGTAGTAGAAAATGTTGCCCCAGGCCAGCAGCGGACCAGGCTGAAATTCATAGGTCAGTGCGATCTGCCAGCCGCCCAGAATGTAGCTCAGGAACCCGTTCTGAAGGAAAGTGCGGCCCTTCCCAAACGGCAACTCGTAGATGCCAGTCGCCGTGAAGCGGTGCGGCCGCGTTGTGTCATCCGGCCACCAGTAAGTTGGTTCTTTATCGAACTCGTTCTCCAGGATGTTCCACCGCTCGTGGTGCATCCTGGAATAGGAGGCGTTCAAGCTTAAGCCTTTCGAGAAACGGCGGGTGAAGTTGATTTCCAGCGCATGCGTCCGCGCCTTGCCGATGGGGTCTGCGGAGTCATACAAGCCGTTCATGTGCGGATAGGGCCGCAGAAGCCGGTTCTTCTGGATGGTCGGGCTGGTGAAGAAGGACAACGTAGACATGTATTGGTACACAACCGGGTTTGAGGTTTGGAGCGCCTGGAAGTTACTGATGTGAAAAGGATTCGTGACGTTCCGGTTCATCTCGGTGGCCACGGCATTGTTCCGCACCAGTCCCGTCGCCCAATACTGGCCCGGCAGGGCGTCCAGCCGCCGGGTGACGCTCAGCCGGTCGGCCCACTGGCCCCAGTAAGCGACCTCGAACATCATGTTCTCAGCCAACTCCCGCTGGATGCCGACCCGCCAGCGCTGAACTCGCGGATGCTCTCGGTCGTAGCGATTGAACGTGAAAGACTGGCCCACCAGGGCCATCGGTCCCAGCGAGTCGCGCAGCGGTGAATCGAAGCGAGTGCCGTCGCTGCGGACAGGAAAGGGATCCGTCAGAGGAGAGATGCCTCTGGCCGGATCGCCCACCAGCCAGTGGTAGCCGAAGTCGTTGGTCAGCACGGTGTTCGTCGTCCGGGAATACCCGTACTGATTGGCCGCCTGGTTCATGACGTTCAGCGTGTCGTAGTAGATCCCATATCCCCCGCGCAGAATCATCTTCGGGCTCCACTGCCAGGCCGCCGAGACTCTAGGCAGCCACATCAGCTCGCTCTTCCACATCCGGTCCGGCGCGCCATCCTTGCCGAGATAGCGCGGCCCACCCTTCACCACAAACTGGCTGGCGGGCAGCTCCGGCACCGGATTGGCAGCATATGCCGCTTGAGCGGCGGCGGTAATCGGAAGCGTCAGATTGGGGTCAAAATACGACAGCGCCCGGCTGTAGCGCTCCTTTGCCCCCATCTCATGCTCCATGCGCAGTCCCAGCGTCAGGGTCAAGTTCCGCGTAACGCGCCAAGTGTCCTGCACAAACCAGCTCGTGTAGGGGCTCACCAGCGCGTAAGTGTCATTGGTGTCAATCGACATGCCGGTGGGCATGCCCAGATAGAAGGTCGCCCACACCAGCCCCAAGCTGCCCGCAGGCACAAACCCGTCGCCATCTTTCCGGACAAAGCTGTTGGCGAAGGTAAAGTTCCCTGACGTATATCCGCCGGGCTGCATCTGGTTTCGGAAATGGTGCCGGAGCTCGAAGCCTCCCCGCAAGGTATGGCTGCCCCGAATGTGGGTCAAGTTGGACCGGACTACCCGTTGCCATCCTTTGGCGCCGGCATCGACCGAGGTGCTCAGCACCATGTCGCCGCTCCAGGCGGTCATCCCCGGCCAGATCACACGCGGCAGCCGGCAGTTGTCACCGCATTTCGCGTCCACGTAAGCGGGCAGCCCCACGCTCGTCGGTTTGTACTTGCGCGTGCCGAGCCGCTGGTTCTCCAAAAGGAATGTGTTCGCGCTCAGCGTCAAGTTCAGCAGCGTATTGGGGCTCACCGTGTAGGTCCAGTCCGCAGCGGCGCTGAAAGCCGGCCGCCGCTCGTTCCAGGCCATCAGGCCCGGCTCAGTCTCGTACGTGTAGTCTTGAGCGTCCTCAATGAAGTGAGTCTTCATCCATCGGAAGAAGAAGCGGTGCTTGTCGCTGGCCTGATAATCAATCCGGTTGCTCCAGGAATGGAAGTACACGTTGTTCGGCATTCCCGAGGCGATGTAGTTGTTGACCGGTTCCTTGGTCGGGTCGGTCGGATCGTTGTTGGGGATGGGCATCCGCTTCGTGTAGAAGTCGTACATCTTCGGCATCATGATGCGAGAGGAGGAAATGAGATTGCCCGGGAACGGATCGCGCACGTAGAAGCCCGGTCGCGCCGGATCCGGCCGCGTCGAAACAGGGTCGTAGACTTGATAACGCACCGGGTCCACCAGCAGCAGCTTGGAATAGTCGCCGGTCCGCATCGCCATGGTGGGCACCGTGTAGTTCACTTCACTCGGTCGAGCCGATTGAAGATTGGTCAGGTTGGAGTACCCCAAGAAAAAGAACAGCCGGTTGCGCCCGTCAAACACTTTCGGAATCCAGACGGGACCGCTGATGGTCGTGTGATAGTTGTTCATGTGGCCAGCCGGGAGCATCGGCTGTTTGGCCAGTTGATCCGCCAAGACGAAGTTGCCCGCCGCCCGCGCTTCGGCGATCTTTCGATAGTAATTTTGCTTCACGAAGAAAGAAGCCGCATTCCAGCGCTGGTTCATATACTGGTACGTCCCCGTGCCGTGAAACTCGTTCGCGCCGGACTTGGTGGACATGGCGATGTTCAAGCCTGTGGCATGGCCGAAACTGGCGTCGAAGCTCACGGTCTCGATCTTGAACTCGTCGATCAGGTCCGGACTGGGCATAATCGACACGCGCCGGTCGGTGCCGTTGGTCGACACTCCGTCGATCGACCACTCGTTGCCGCCGATGTTGCCGGGCGCGTAATATCCGGAGCCGCCGCCCACCTGTCCCTGCACCAGGAACTGCGTTGTGCCCGGCACCTGCACGCCTGGCGAAAACCTGGTCAGCATGACGATGTTGTTGCCTATCACCGGCAGGTCCATCACCTCTTTGTTGCTGATGACGCGCCCAGTGCTCACGGTGCTGGTGTCCAAGATCGGCGCCTCGCCCGTCACCGTCACCGACTCTGTAACCCCTCCAACCTCCATCTGGAAGTTGATTTGCAGTTGATCTCCCAAGGCCAGGGTCAAACCGGACCGCACTGAGCGCTTGAAGCCTGCCGCCTCTACGGTCACCGTATAGTTGCCGGGAAGCAGCAACTGCGCCTCGTAGTAGCCGCTCTGGTTGGTGACCAGCCGGACGCTGGTTCCGGTGCCCACGTTGGTCACCACGACCGTGGCGCCCGGGACTACGGCGTCTTGTGGGTCGGTCACCGTCCCCACGATGCTGCCCCGCGTCTCCTGACCCCAGACCAAGCCGGTCAAAACAAGCATAATAGCGAACAACATCAGAATGTTTCGCATTTCTCTCTCCTTTGAACGGAACAGACGTCTCGTTCTTTACGTGCTAATTCCGTTTTGTCAGCCATGGATTCTCCCACCTAGTATGGGTCGATAACTTTACTCGTTCGCTCCGAATTCGAGCAAATAGATCTTACAGCGGAGGTCACAATTTGTCAACGGGTTCGATCAGAACGATTTCCCGCAGTTTTGTTCCGGAAGACCTTCTAAATTCAGGATTTAGGAGTCGGCTTGGGTGAATTCCCCCAAGTCAGGGCGTAGTTGGAGCCCGTTCAAACCGGCTCACGCCGTCAGAGTCGGCGGTTGGTGAGGCAAGCAAGAACCCAGTGAGTGCGCGACCGGTCTGAGCGGCGCTACACGCTCTCGCCTCGGATGAGGTCTTCGTAGGTCTCCCGGGCGCGCACGATGCGCCAGCGGTCCGCTTCCACCAGGACCTCGGGCGGCCGCGGACGCGAGTTGTAATTGGAGGCGAGCACGAACCCGTACGCTCCAGCCGTCCACACCGCCAGCACATCGCCCGGCAGCGCGTTCGGCATCTCGCGGTCCAGCGCCAGGAAGTCCCCGGATTCGCACACGGGACCGACGACGTCTGCCCGGACCGTGCCCCGCACCGCCTGCCGCACGGCGAAGATTTCGTGGTGCGACTGGTAGAGCGACGGCCGCAGCAGGTCGTTCATCGCTGCGTCCACAATGATGAATTCGCGCGTTGCGCCGGGCTTGCGGTAAAGCACCGTCGTCAGCAGCACTCCCGCTTCGCCTACGACGGAGCGGCCCGGCTCCAGAATCAGAAACAGATCTTGCCCTTCCATTCGCCGCCGTACCTGCTTCACGAATTCGGCAATGTCCGGCGCGGCGTCGGTCGGGCGGTAAGGAATCCCCAGCCCGCCGCCCAAATCCAGATGCCGGATCGGCAGCCCGGCTTTGCGCAGCCGCCGCGCCAGCTCCAACAAGCGCTCCAGAGCTTCCAATAGCGCGTCCACTTCAAGGATCTGGGATCCGATGTGGCAGCTAATGCCCTCCAGCGACAGGTGCGGCAACTTTTGCGCACGGTGATACAAAGACTCCGCCTCCCCCATCTCGATTCCGAACTTGTGCTCGCGCATGCCGGTGGAGATATAAGGATGCGCCCCCGCATCCACATCCGGGTTCACCCGCAGCGCCACACGCGCGCGCGCGCCCAGGCGCGCCGCCAGAGCCTCGATCAGACCCAGTTCCCCTTCGGATTCGCAGTGGAAGGCGTAAATGCCGCTCTTCAGAGCGTACTCTATCTCCGCCGGCGTTTTGCCGACACCCGAGAACACCACCCGCGAGGGATCGCCGCCGGCCTGAATCACGCGGAACAACTCACCGCCGCTGACGATATCGAAACCAGCTCCGGCGCCGACCAGCAAGCGCAGCAGCGCGAGATTGGAGTTGGCCTTCACGGCGTACGAAATCAGGTGCGGAAATCCCTCCATCGCCTCTTCGTAAGCCCGGAAACGGTTCAGCACCGCGCGGCTCGAGTAGACGTAGCACGGCGTGCCGGCGCGCCGCGCAATTTCGTCGAGCGGCACTTCCTCGCAGTAGAGCACGCCGGAGCGGTAGGAGTAGGCATCCGAGGAAAGCAACATGATTACTTTACCCGCATCACGATCAACGTCTGGTCGTCGAAAGTTTCCATCCCTGCCGAAAAGCGGTCCAGGTCGGCGAACAGCCGCTGGACGATCTCCTGGGGGGCCCGTTCCCAGTTCTCCGCCAGCAGGCGCAGAACCCGGCCCCGGCCGTAATGCTCTCCGGCGGCGTTGTGCTGGTCTTCGATGCCGTCTGAGTACAGGACGATCAAGTCGCCGGCTTCGGCCCGGAACGAAGCTTCCTCGTACTCGCGGTTTTCGAGCAATCCCAAGGGGATCCCCTCGACGCGCGGTTTATGCAACTGGCCGTTGCGCCAGATGAGGGGCGGCATGGCGCCCGCGTTGGCCATCCGAAGATCGCGCGAGCGGGGCTGCCAGAGCAGGACCAGCAGCGTGACAAAGCGCGCGTCCGCCTTGCGCTCCAACAGCGCTTCGTTGAGTCTTTTCAAGAGCTCGGCCGGATGGCTGTGGCTCGGGCCCAAGGTGCGCAGCAGGCCGCTCACCAGCGCGGCATAGAGCGCCGCCGCAGCCCCCTTTCCGCTCACATCCCCCAAAGCGATGGCGGACCGTTCCCGTCCCTGACGGAAGAAGTCGTACAGGTCTCCGCTGATCTCCCGGGCAGGGCGCACCCCGGTGGCGATCTCCAAACCTGGGGTTTCCGGCGCCTGCCGCGGCAGCAGCACCGATTGCAGCTCGCGCGCCGCCCTCAAGTCCGCCTCCATCCGCTCCTTGTGCCGGCTCAGCTCCTCGTACAGTCGCGCGTTTTCGATGGAAGCCGCAATCTGCGGCGCCAGCAGAGCCAGCACCCGCACATGGTCTTCGGTGAAAAAGCCAATGCGCTCGCTTTCCAGGTCCATGACTCCGATGACCCGGTCGCGGACCACCAGCGGCACCGCCACCTCGCTGCGGATATCGCGGTGCGAGGGGATGTAGCGCGGATCGGCCTCGGTGTCATCCACCCGCACCGGCTCCCGGGATTCCGCCGCGGCGCCGGTGATACCCTTGCCGAGAGGAATGTTGTCCACCGTCGAGCGGGTGTCGTAGCGGGAGCTGAACAGGTGCCGCAACACGCGCTGCGTTTCGTCCACCAGATAGACATTGAACGAGTCGTACAGCACCAGCGCTCGCACTGCCGTGGCGATTCGTTGCAGCAGCTCGTTCAAGTCGCGGATCGAGGAAAACTCCGGCGCGAGCTTGGCCAGCGTCCGCAGGGTCCGGTTCTGGCGCTCCACCCGGCGGTGCAGCCGCGCGTTGTAGATAGCCGCCGCCACCCGCGAGGCGATCAACTGGAGCGTCGATTTCTCGTAGTCGCCGTAGGCGTTGAGCCTTGTCGACTGGAGGTCGATGACGCCCACCAGCTTGCCGCGGAACGCCATGGGCACCGCCAGCTCCGTACGCACCGCGTCCAGCGCGTTCAGATAGCGCGGATCATTGCGCACATCGCCTACCAGGATCGCCTCCCGGGCTTGCGCCGCCGCTCCCGTGATCCCTTCGCCCAGCGGAATGACGAGCTTTTCGATCACTTCCCAGCGGTGCCCCATCGCATAGGCGATCCGCAAGCCCTTGAGCTTCTCGCTGTAGAGCAGAATGGCCAGCAGCTCGCAAGGGATCACCCGCAGAATCAAATCCGCGACGCCGGCCAGCAGCCGGTCCAGATCCAGCGTCTCGGACGTGACGGAGGCGATCTCCAGGAAGAAATCCAGGAGCTCGGCGGGATCACGAAAGCGGGCACTGGAGCGGGAGGAGTAGGGCATTAATTCGTCGCTGTGCGGCGCAAGCTCTTCGTGAGCACAGCGCCGCGGCATCGCGGCAGCAGCGCAAAGCTATCTGGCAAACACAACCGCTCTGGTGCTGGCAATTCTCTCACCCCGTGCGGGGGCCCGTCCGCCAGCCTCTGAAGCACCATCATAGCACGCGTGTTCTGCCCGCACCTTTACCTTGGCGTGACCGTAATCGGCGCGGCCATTATCTATATTTGGAAATCGAACTTGCCTGCGCGTTACTCTTCCGGCGGAGGCTCCTCCAAGTCCGATATCAGGTTCTCGAAACGCATCAGGTTGCCGCGGAAGACCAGGTCGATGGTATCGATCGGCCCATTTCGCTGCTTGGCCACGATGAGTTCCGCTTTCCCTTTCAGATCCTCGCGCTTGTTGTACACTTCCTCACGGAAGATGAACGCCACCAGGTCGGCATCCTGTTCGATGGACCCGCTTTCCCGCAGGTCGCTCAACTGCGGCCGGTGGTCGCCCTTGCGCGCCTCGGGAGCGCGGCTCAATTGCGACAGCGCCAGCAGCGGGATCTTCAGCTCCTTGGCCAGCAGTTTCAGGCCCCGGGACAGCGCGCTGACCTCTTGCACCCGGTTGTCGAACTTGCCCCGCGCCGTCATCAACTGAAGGTAGTCCAGCACCACCAACCCCAGCGGCCGCTCCGCTTGCAGCCGCCGCAGCTTGGCGCGCATTTCCATCAGCGAGATTCCGGCGCTGTCGTCGATGAACAGCGGCGCTTCTACCAGCTCGGCAGCCGCCCGTTGCAACTTCCGGCGCTCCTCCGCATCCAGATAGCCCAACCGGTAGCGCTGCGAGTCCACCCGCGCCCCGGAACAGAGCAGGCGGCTGAACAAGGCCTCTTTCGACATCTCCAGCGAGAAGACCGCCACGGTCTTCTTGAGCTTCACCGCCACGTGGTGCGCGATATTTAGCGCCAGCGCCGTCTTGCCCATCGAAGGGCGGCCCGCCAGCACGATCAGCTCTCCTTCGTGCAGCCCGCCGGTGAGCTCATCGAACCGCTTGTAGCCGGTGCTGAGGCCACGAATCCGGCTGGCTGGGTCCAGCAGAGTGTTCAGCCCGCCCGGGTACTCGTCGATGATTTCCCCGGTGGAGGCCAGGCCGGTCCGGTTCTTGCCCTCCCCTAACTTCAGCAAGATCTCCTCGGCGTTGGCCAGGATCTCTTGCGCTTCCTCCTCGCCGGCCAGACAGCGGTGAATCAAGTTCTGCGAAAGCGAGATCAACCGCCGGAGCAGTGACTTTTCTTTGACCACCCGCACGTAGCTCTCGATGTTCTCAATTCGCGGCAGCCCTTCATCGAGAGACACCAAATAGCTGTAGCCGTCGCAGGCTTCCAACTGGTTGTGGCGGTTCAGCTCCTCGGCCAGAGTGAGGTGATCGATCTTCTCCCCGCGGCTGTTCAGCTCGCCCATCCGCAGGAAGATTCGCCGGTGCTTTTCCAGGCTGAAGTCGTCCGCTTCCAGCACGGCCGCCACCGGCACAAACAGCGAGTCGTCCAGCAGTATGGAGCCGAGCACGCAGCGCTCCGCATCCAGATTCGCGGGCAAACCTTTTTCAAGGGTGAGGTCTGCGGTGGCCATAAAAGAATGCCCTAGTGTAGCCGCCTGGCGGCCTCCGGCGCCATCGGGTTTCGGCGCAACCCGTGCTTATAGTTGCGCCGTGGAAAAGAGCGCTCCCGCCCCGGCGGCCGCCGTGCCGCTCAACCGCTTTAAATGCAGCGACGGACGCCTTGCGAACCGGAGTTTCCACAGGAAATCCGAAAACAATTCTAGTCTATTTTGTACTATTCTGGCGCCTTTTTCCAGCCCTTCCGGCATTTCATAATAAAATCCATGCAGGCTTTCCGGCTTCCATACAAGGCCATAACCGTTTACCCTTTCACCCCCGACGAGGCAGCGCGCCTGAAAGAGGCCGCCGGCGGCCGCGTACAGATCGTGGTTTGCCAGGACCGGGAGGAGTTTCGACGTCTTCTGCCCGAGGCGGACATCGTCTATGGGGATGTGAAGGCCCAGGAACTCCCGCTGGCCGGGCGCCTGAAGTGGATCCAGGCTGGAGCAGCCGGGATCGACGACCTCGATCCGGAGGTGCTCCGCAGCCCCTTCGCCATCACAACTTACGCCGCCGCCTTCGCCCCAGCCATCGCCGAGACCGCGATCGGGCTGGTCTTGGCCCTGACCCGCGGTATCGCCAAGTACTACGTGCCGCAGTTCCTCAACCGCACGATGAATCCGGTGGGCGCCCCCAAGTCGGACCATCACACCGAGATTTCAGGAAAGGTCATGGGGATTGCCGGCCTGGGAGGCATTGGCCGCGCCCTGGCGCGGATCGCCCACCACGGTTTTCAGATGCGGGTGATCGGAACCGTGCGGCGGCCGCCGGCTTCGAAGCCCGAGTACGTGGACGAACTGAGGGACTCCTCCTGGCTGCCGGAGATGGTGGAGCAGAGTGACGTGGTGGTGGCCGCCGCGCCGCTTACGCCGGCGACGGAGAGGATGTTCAACGAGGACATTTTCCGCCGCATGAAGCGGACGGCCATTTTTGTGGCGCTCTCCCGCGGCAAGCTCTTCGATGACCTGGCCCTGGTGCGAGCGCTGAAGGAAGGCTGGATTGCCGGAGCTGCCCTCGATGTCTTCCCGGTGGAGCCTCCGCCGGCGGATCATCCCATTTTTGACTGCCCGAACGTGGTCATGAGCGCGCATACCTCCGGCTGGAGCCCCGAGCGCCAGCAGCGGGTCATCGGATTATTCGCGGAGAATTTGCGCCGCTTCGTCGCCTGCGAGCCGCTTCTGAATCCCGCCGACAAGGAAGCCGGCTATTGACGGCCCCCCAGCCGGGCAGTGATAAAATGAAAGTGATCGTTGGGAGGTCGTCTAACGGTAAGACGGCAGACTCTGGATCTGCTTATCGGGGTTCGAATCCCTGCCTCCCAGCCACCCCTGACGCCCTGCTCCGCGCGCAACCGCTTCCGTGAGGGCGCACCTTCTTGACGCCGCCCCCCTGCAGTCCACCGGCGGGCCCGTCTCACCCATTTCCCATCCCTGCCGCTGAGCACCTTCGCCGCTCAGCCCGGTTCTGTCAACTCTCCTGGTCTGCCTGACAGACGCTCTGCGTCAACACCTGGAAATGGTACCCCATGATCGCCAGGGTGATGGCCGTTCCAAAAGATCGGCGGTAGCGGGTGGCCGCCTCCAGAAAGAACTTCCAATAGCTGGTGCGGGCTTTCCCGAATACCCCCTGCTTCAGAATCGACCGGGCCAGCGCAAGATAGTCCGAGACCGCGTAGTGCTGGCTGTGCGCGGGAGAGTATTGGGACAGGAACCGCCGCACGCGCTCGTAGTAAGCGCTGGGATGGTAAATGCGCCGCAGGATCGACTGGTAGCCGGCAATCAACTTCTGCGCGTCCATCTTGGGGATAAAGTTCAGCCGCGGCCGCATGTTGTCGCCGTGTCCCTCGTCCAGAATGCGGCCCTCCCGCAAGAGCCGGCAGTAGAGCTGCGTGCCTGGCAGCGCCAGAAGCAAGCCTACCATCGCCAGTGGAATGGCGCTTTCCTGAATGAACTCCACCTGCCGGTCGAAGATGTCCGCCGGATCATTATCAAAGCCCACGATGAAGCCGCCCATCACCTCCATGCCGTAGCTCTGAATGCGGCGTACGTTATCGACCAGATCTCGTTTCGTGTTCTGCGGCTTGCCGGCCTCCTTCAGGCTCGCTTCCACGGGCGTTTCGATGCCGAGGAAGACCCGGGTGAAGCCGGCCTCCTTCATCATTCGCAACAGCTCCGCGTCGTCGGCAAGATTGACCGAGGCTTCGGTGAAGAAGGTGAAGGGGCGTCCGTGCCGCAAGTTCCACTCCGCAAGCACCGGCAGCATCTCCTTGACCTTCTTCTTGTTGCCGATGAAATTGTCGTCGACGATGAAGACCGAACCCCGCCACTTCCGTTCGTAGAGCTGCTCCATTTCGCTGACGATCTGCGCCGGCGACTTAGTGCGGGGCACGCGCCCGTAGATCTTGATGATGTCGCAGAACTCGCAGTTAAACGGGCAGCCGCGCGAATACTGGACGGCCATGGCGGCGTAGTGGTTGGGGTTGATCAGGTCCAGCGCGGGCAGCGGCGTTTTAGTCAGATCGGGCAGCTCGCTCGCCTGGTAGACCGGCTTGGCCGTTCCGCGCTCCAGATCGGCCGCCAGTTGGGCGATCAACTCTTCGGCTTCGCCGATCACCACGTGGTCGGCATAGAGCGGGAGCTCTTCCACGCTGCTGCACACCGGCCCGCCGATCACCGTCCGAAGGCCACGCCGCCGGCAGCGCGCCAGAATCCCCAGAAGCTCGCGCTTGTGCACCAGCATCCCGCTCAAGAACGCGATGTCCGCCCACTTCAGATCAGCATCGGTGAGCGGGCGTATGCTGGTGTCCACCAGCCGCTTCTTCCAGTGTTCCGGCAGCAGGGAAGCGACGGTGAGCAGCCCCAGCGGCGGATAGGGCGAGCGCTTGCCCAAGAATGGCAGCGCGTGTTTGAAACTCCAGAAAGTATCCGGCCATTGCGGATAGATGAGAAGGATATTCATGAATTCCCAGAATCCCCGGTCACCTAAGTATGACGGAAATCTTCGCTCAGTGCAACAACACCATCCCCGCGCTGAATTCACCGGCACCTGTAACATCGCCGGCGTTAGAGCACTTGTCCTGAACTGAAAAGGCTCCCGCCCGCCTCCCGCTCAGACGTTCAGGCTTTTCAAGTACGGCGCGCTTTCGCGGAGAGCCTCCATATTCATCTCAACGTAGTAGTTCTGGACGCCGGCCTGGCGGGCAGCCTGGAAGACAGCCTTCCAGTCGATCGAGCCCTTGCCCACGGGAGCAGGCTTGCCTTCCGCAGCCCGGTCCGCGAGGTGCAGCGAGACGAAGCGGCCGGCGTACTTCCGCAGGAATGCCGCCGGGTCCATGCCGGCGCGGAAGACATCGACGAGCTGGCACTGCATCTTCACCAGTTTCGGGTCCAGGCGGCGGATCAGCTCGTCGTAGACGAGCACGCCATCCAGTTGCTGCAACTCGGTCCCGTGGTTGTGAAAGCCGAGCTGCAACCCAGCTTTGCGCGTCTGTTCCCCAATGGGGTTGGCCTCCTCGGCGGCCCGCCTCCAGTCGTCCAGCGTGGCCTTTTGAGGCAAGCCGAAAGAGGCGATGATCATTTGTTTCAGGCCCAGTTGTTTTGCGTATTCGATCCGCTCCGGCAGATTCTGTTTCAGCTCGGAGAACTGGTAATGGCTGCTCTCGCACACCATGCCCGCGTCCTGGAAACGGCGCCGCAGCTCCGAGCCGCTCATCTCCATCAGGGGGCCGAACAGGTTCTTGTAGCCCGGCGGCGAACACATCTCGACCGAGCGATAGCCGAGCGCCGCCAAGGTTTTCAAAGTGCCCGGCACGTCGCCCACAAATTCCTTCGCGATGGGGTAAACCTGAAAGCCGAGCGGCAGCCCGAGTGGGTCCGCGGCCAGGCGGCGCGCGGCGGCGGTCCCACACACCGCGGCGAAATTGTGTTTCAAAAACTCTCTTCTGGTTGGCATACTTGCTCCTGTCATTACGGAAAGCCCATGCACCGCGGAACTGAGTCTACTGCGGGTGCAGCCGGCATGCAACCTTTGATCTTAGAACAAGAGCGGGCGCCCGGTTGTTGGAAACCGGAACGCCCGCTGGTGTAAGCCGTGCTCAGCCGGCTACCACCGGAGACCGACGAAGGCCCACATGAGCGGGTGGCCGCCGTTGAGCGAGATGTCCTGCTCGCCGGTGCCCGGCGTTCCGAACAGCCGCGCATTGGAGGCGCTGCTCATATTCAGCGTGGTCGTCAGTCCGGTCCAGTTGAACCACTTGAAGGGGTTCTGGTAGTCAAAGCGGAGCGTGAGCCGGAGCTGCTCCTTGATCGGGATCTCCTTGTTCATGGAGATGTTGTGAGCGATGATGCGCTGCTTGTGCCAGACGTTGCGGCCGTTGTTGCCGCGGCTGAACGGCCGGACGTAGGTAAAGCAGTCGTTGCCCCAGCCCGGCTGAAACTCGCCGCAGGCGATCATGGGGTTCTGGTTGATCTGGGTATAGCGGTCGCCGCCGATGTCCTGCCAGTTCTCGCGCAGGCTCGGCCGCTTGAGGAGGAGTACATCGCCGTAGGTGGGCATCCAGCCCGGGTACTGCTGGTTCGAGGCCGGAGAGTTGCTGATGCCCATTCCGACCGGGTTGGCGCTCCAGATCTGGTAGTTCCAAGTCAGGGTATAACCGCCCACCAAGCGGTTGATGAGACCGCCTTTGTTGAGGAACATGCGTCCCTGGCCAAAGGGGAGGTCCCAGTTCATGGTGCCGACGTAACGGTGCCGTACATCGTTGCCGCCCCGCCCCCGGAACAGGCCCCAGTTCAGATACGGGTTGCCCGGACTCCAGTCGATCGCCTTCGAGAACGTGTAGAAGGTGAGGACCGTGATGCCGTAGGAGTAGCGCTTCTCAAGCTTTACGGTTCCACCATGGAAGATGGAACCGCCGAAGTTGGAGCGGTAGTTGACGGTACCCCAGTTCGGCCAGGGGCGGCCGGCGCCCTGGAGTGCGCTGTTGCCGAGGAAGGTGGTGCGCCAGGCGGCGTTGGCCGGATCATCCAGATTCACCATGTAGCCGCCGGTAGGACCGGGGAACATGGTCGTCGCCCACGGGCGCGCGTTCCACTGGCTGTTGCCGATCTGCTTCTTGCCGGCGCTGCCCTCGTACTTCACTTCCAGCAGGTAGTTGCGCGCAAGCTGATACTGAACGCCGAGGTTCCAGTTCATGGCGTAAGGGTTCTGGATGTTCTTCGGGACGATCACAGCGCTGCGGGAGATGATATTCGTTCCCGCATACGGTACCGTGCCATCAGCGCGAAGCGCAGGCCACACGACCGTACCCGGACCATCGTCGATGCGCCCGATCGGGCGTTGATCGCCAGAGGGAACCGACTTGCTGAAGGACAGATCATAGTCGTCCCGCTGGGTGTACCAGGTTAAGCCCATGTCCTGCGTGGTCAAGCCGAAGCCGCCACGGAAAACAAACTTATCGAGCGGTCTCCATGCCAGTCCGACGCGCGGCTGGAGGTTGTTAGTGTCGCGGTTGTACCAAGCGCCTCTTGGATGAGTCCACTGCCCCACGCAGCCCGTGACGTGGCAATAGGTGTAGCTCTTGGCAATGGCGATGTCATCGACCGCCTTCTCATCCCAGACGCTGATGGCGTTGTTGCGCGTGGTCAGAGGGCTCTCCGTTGTGTAACGGAGACCGAGATTGAGGGTCAGACTCGGCAGGATCTTCCAGTCGTCCTGAAAATAGAGGCTATGGATGGCGGCCTGCGGAGTCCACGGCGGGCCCTGAACGCTGACCGAGTAGGAACTCAGGTACCCCAATAAAAAAGCGGCCCAACTGTTGCCCGTGGCCGTGATCGCTTGGCCATTAGTCTGCAAGCCGTTGGTTCCCATGAAACTGAACGACAGCCTGGGATCCGGAATGTTGCGGCTCACTTCGTATTGGTAAAGGTAGTCGTAGCCGAACTTGAAGGCATGTTTGCCGGAGATCTTGGTGATATCTTGCTTGAAGCTGAAGTTGTTGCGCGTGGCGACGCTGGCGGTGGTGTTGCCCAGAGCGTTGCCCACGCCGGGGCTGATGGTGCCCACATACCAGTTCGAGGGGATGCCCGGCACGCCGGCTTCCTTGGTCAGCGTCTCGGTCATAGCCTGCTGGTAGGCCGCCTTGGGGTTGGCCGTGCGGCGGTACATGCCCACGCGAGTTTCGCTGATCAGCGAGGGACTGATGATCCAGGACAAACCCGTGGAGGGCGTGTACTGGACCTGCGGAGTGTAGCTCTGATTGGAGTCATAGGGCGCGTAACCGATGGCCGCGTTTTCGCTCTTGGTGTAGAAGTTGTTCCAGCTCAGCGTGACGTACCACTTGATGTTCTGGGTAAACTGCTGGTCGATGCGGAACGAATAGGCGGGCCACCAGAGCTTCAGCGCCTGATTGCCGATGATGTTGTTGCTGACGCCGGTGGAAGTCACGCTTCCGGTGGCGTTCGGGGGTCGCCAGGGATTGTGATCCACAATCGTGCGGGAGACCTTGCTCCACATGCTGCGCGGCACGACGTTGCCCGGGATCGGATCGCGGTACCACAGGCCGCCGACCTGGCGGGTGGTGCCTGGATCGTAGATCTGCTGACCGATGCCGCCGAAACTGACGTCGCCCTGGAGCATGGCGGGGGTCGGAACGGTGTACTGCCCGTACTTGCTCTCCTTTGAGAACGGGATTTGCCAAGAGAACATGAAGAAGGTTCGGTTCTTGCCGTTGTAGAGCTTGGGAATCCATACCGGTCCGGTCACTACGCCGTCCGGAGTTTGATACAGGTACGGCAGCCCGTTGGGATAGCCCTCGCGCGGGGTTTTCAGGGTTTCGCGTTCAAAGAAACCGCGCGGGAACATGCTGCGGGTCAGGATCATGTGGCTGAGCGTGGCGTGCAGCTCATTCGTGCCGGTCTTCTTGACAATCGTGATGACGCCCGCGGGCGCGTGACCGTATTCGGCGGGAAGCGCCGAGGTGAGCACGTTTACTTCCTCGACACCCGCCATCCCGGTGCTGACCGCGTTGCCGTCGTACATGTTGGTGGCCAGAACGCCGTCTTCGAAAACGCCGATCTGAGTGCCTGGCAGACCGTTAATGCGGAAGCCGGTCAGTTGGCCCGGCCAGCCGGTGTTCGCCTGCTGCATGCCCGGCAGAAAGTAAAGCGCCGTCCGAAGCTGGCGTTGGAAGATGGGCAGCGAGTAAAACATCTCACCGCGCAGGACCTGACTGGCGGTGGAGGTTTCCGTTTGGAGCAAAGGCAGCTCGCCCTTCACCTCAATGGTTTCCGTGACCGCCCCCACCTCCAGCCGGAAGTCCACGGCCATGGTGTCGTTGACGCGGAGCTGGAAGCCGTCGCGGATCTGCTTCTTGAAACCAGATGCGGACACTTCGACGCGGTACGGTCCCGGACGGAGAGCCTGCACGCGGTAAAGTCCTTCGTTGTTGGTTTGCGTCGGGTACTCAAAGTTGGTGTCCGTCCGGACGACGAGCACCTGAGCGCCGGCGATCACTGCCCCGGTTGGATCGGTGACCCGCCCGGTGATCGTGCCCGTGTCTAACTGCGCCATGGCCGGCACAGCCAGCAGGACGAGCACCAACCCTGCTGCTCGGAAGAGATTCATACTCTGACTCCTTCGTCTGATGAAAATCGTTCCCTGAACCAATGTTGGCGCAACGGACCAAAGCCGCGGTTTACGATAAACGAAGCTCGATATCTTCGACCCGTTGCTGGGTTAGATAATACCCCTTATGGTGCGGCGTGTCAATGAGAAATTTGGACCGGTTTTTTCCTATCCAGGCACATGGTGACCCACCCCGGCTGCGGGTGTTTGCTGCTGGGGTCTGGGAGAAGCTGCGGGAGCAGGCCCATGCCGGCGGGGTGGGGGTG
>Ga0209381_1001981_pt1 | contig 28450 bp, 18 predicted proteins | sample DewCreD2012metaG_FD_184111 | JGI IMG/M metagenome (GOLD analysis project Ga0209381, IMG submission 184111) | Hot spring sediment bacterial and archeal communities from British Columbia, Canada, to study Microbial Dark Matter (Phase II) - Dewar... ...
GGCGTCCCGCCTGTCTGGTGAGGCGTCCATTGGGTGTGAGTCCAGCGCGAGTTTGGCGGTGCCACCGGACAGGCAGGATGCCTGTCCCACTACCGGGTTCGGGGGGAGGGGGCCGTCGGGCAGGTTCCTGGCCCCGATGCGCGTCCAATGTGGGAGGTCGAAGCTCCTCCCCCGAACCGGAGCGCCGACGCCGTAGTGGGACAGGCGTCCCGCCTGTCCGGTGAGGCGTCCATTGGGTGTGAGTCCAGCGCGAGTTTGGCGTCGCCACCGGACAGGCAGGATGCCTGTCCCACTACCGGGTTCGGGGGGAGGGGGCCGTCGGGCAGGTTCATGGCCCCGATGGGCGTCCATGGTGGAAGGTCGAAACTGCTCATGAACCGCAACGTGCTGCCGTGCGTCCCGCCGGCGGCGAATGAAGCCTCGCATGGAACCGCCGGCCGGACGCGCGGCGGCACGTTATTCATGGGGCCGGAGCGGCGCGCGTCGCCGTGTGTCGGCACCCGGGCCAAGGCCGCCGGGGCGCTTTCCATGCGTGGCTGCCCCCCATTCGCCCGGCTGGCCCGCCCACCTTTCAACTCGGAAACCGGCATCCGCCCCGCTAGGCTGCGCGCCGCATGAAACGCAAAGGCATGGTTTCGCTGGTCGGTGCCGGGCCGGGCGACGTGGGGCTGCTCACGTTGCGCGGCGCGGAACTGCTGCGCGCGGCGGAAGTGGTGATCTACGACGCGCTGGTGAATCCCGAACTGCTGCACCTCGCGCCCGCCGGGGCGGAACTGGTTTTCGCCGGCAAACACGCGGGCGACCGCAGCCTGACGCAGGCGCAGATCAACGAACTGCTGCTCACGCAGGGCCGCGCCGGCAAGCGCGTCGTGCGGCTCAAGGGCGGCGACCCGACGATTTTTGGCCGCGCGGGCGAGGAGGCGGAGGTGTTGCGGGCGGCGGGCGTGCCGTTCGAGATCGTGCCGGGGGTTTCGTCCTTCGTGGCCGCGCCGACCTACGCGGGGATTCCGGTGACGCACCGGGAGCATTCCTCGCAGCTCACCATCCTGACGGGCCACGAGGATCCGGCGAAGGGGGAAGGGGCGATTGACTGGCGGCGTGTCGCGCGGGAACCGGGAACGAAGGTGGTGATGATGGCGACGGCGCGCATCGGGGAAATCGCCGCGCAACTGGCGGCAGGCGGACTGCCGGCGACGACGCCGGTGGCGTTGATTCACTGGGGCACCACGGGCCGGCAGCGCACCGTGGTGGGCACGCTGGCGGACATCGGCGAACGCGCCGCCGCCGCCGCGCTGCCGCCGCCCACCGTCGCGGTCATCGGCGAGGTCGTCGGTTTGCGCGACCGGCTGAACTGGTTCGAGGCGCGCCCGTGGTTCGGGCAGCGCGTGGTGGTGACGCGGGCGCGGGCCCAGGCGGGCCCCTTCATTGCCGAACTGACCGCGCGCGGCGCGGAGGTGCTGACGCTGCCGGTCATCAAGCTGGCACCGCCGGTCAACAAGCAGCCGCTGCAGGATGTGTTCGCGGACCTCGGCAGCTACGATTGGCTGGTGTTCACCAGCGTCAACGGCGTGGACGAATTCTTCCGCTATTTCTTCCAGGTGTTCGGCGACGTGCGGGCGCTGGGCAACGTGCGGCTCGCCGCCGTCGGGCCGCGCACGGCGGAACGGCTGGCTGCGCTCCACCTGCGGGTGGACGCGCAACCGGACGAGGCGCTCGGGAAACAGGTGGCCGCCGCCATGCGCGAGTTCGAGGATTTGGAAAACCTGAAAATCTGCCTGCTGCGGGCGGAGGCGGCGAACGACGACCTGCCCGCCGCCTTGAATGACTTGCGCGCCATCGTGGACGACGTGCCGGTCTATCGCACGGTGGCGGAAACGGCGGACGTGACGGGCGCGGGCGCGCGGCTGCTGGCCGGGGGCGCGGACTGGATCACGTTCACCAGCGGCTCGACGGTGGAGAAATTCCACGAACGGTTCGACCTGCCGGCGCTGGTGAAGAAATTCCCAACCCTCAAGCTGGCGAGCATCGGGCCGGAGACGACGAAGGCCATCACCGCGCTGAGCCTCGCCCCCGCCGTCGAGGCGAAGGTTCACACCACCGAGGGCCTGCTGGCGGCGATGGATGCGGTCATCCTGCGGAAGGGAATGTGAATGGCACTGTTGCCCGCATCCGCAGGAAACACATTTTTATTCATCCGAGTCCGAATCTTCGCTGTTGGGCGTCTCGGGAAAATCCTGCAAACGATCATTTGCGAGTTTTTCGAGACGCCTCGCTTGAGTCAGCAGTGTTTGGCGGAGACCGCGGGACACTTTTCGCTCACTGATAACCCGGGCGAGGCTGGCAATTGTGCTCGCCCGTCTGGCCAATCGGACGTCCGGATGTTTACGGTGCGGAAAAATGTCAGCGGGGATGATGCGCGACCGATAGTCAGGCGGCAATTCAACGGCCTGCATGACTCTCGGCGGCTTTTCGTTCAGAACAGCCCCCAATTTGGATTCTGCGAGGAGCTTTTGAAAGACGGTGAACTCCGCACGGTCCAAGTATTCGCGCTGTTCCCGGGCGGTCGAGCCTTCCAGGTTGAACAGCCAGACACGCACCTCGGCGACTTCGAAGGGGTCGAGAACATTCATGGCAACCGCGTCTGTGCGTTGATTGGTTAGGTGACGGCCAATTCGAGCGCCAATGCCTTCACAGGTTTGTCCGACGTAAATCGGCTCCCCGTCGAAATCGTAGAACGCGTATACACCGAACTTGTGCTGACCGATGGTTCTTCCCGAAGAAGCGGTGCTGCGCAAAAATGCCTGCAACTCCGCCCGAATGGCGGCCACATCGGAAGGCAGGCCGACACCACCCCGTCTATGCGAAGGCGGTTTGCCGGTGGTGGACGCGGGCTTTGGTCTGTGGGACCGGGGCTTCTTTGGCATGATATTCCTCCAGCAGTGGATTTAAATAGTGTTCGCCAATCCAACGAACAGCAGGAACACAAACGGCATCGCCAAAGCCAAACAGCGCCTGATTCACAGGCACGTCAATTTTGAAGTCCGGTGCCCCCATGAGCCGCGCGCATTCCCGGGGCGTTAGCAGCCGCACCTGGTATTTCCCTTTGCCGGCTCGAAAAAGGATTTGGCGCCCGCTTCCGCCTCGCGGTGTGCGCAGGCAACCCGCCAGTCCGTCGGTTCGCAATTCGGCCATTGAGCGGTCATTTCGGACCCGGCGGAACACCGTGCCGTAGGACCACGCCGTGCCGGCGATCATCGCATCGGCGATTTTCCGATGCCGCGGGCTCATCTGATTCAGCAGGTATTCAGCCCGCTCCGCGCTCCACCACTCCACTGCGCGTGGCGGCAAGTCTTCCAGGATGTCCTCCAACAGCCAGCCGCCCTTCGGTGGCTCGGGGAGATTTCGCAACTGCCAGTTGATGTCCGGGTGGGAAAAAATGAAGTCGGCCAGCACGGTGGGCCTAACCCGGCTTTCAAAGAAACGATCATGCAACGCGGATGAGTCGTAAGGAGGGGTGCGAATCCCGACGACAAAAATACGTTGGCGGCTTTGCGGAACAAACCAGGCGGCATCCAGGCAGAAAGGGTCCACCGAATATCCCAAATCATTCAGCGCCAGCATGGCATCCTCGAAGTCCCGCCCACCGCGCGATGTCAGAAAACCAGGGACATTCTCAATGAGAACGAGGAGGGGCCGCCGGTTCTTCATGTTCCGAAGTATGTTCACAAAACCCCAAAAAGCCGACGAGTTCTCGCCATGCAAGCCCTCACGCCCCCCGGCAAGGGACAAGTCGTTACAGGGAAAGGAGGCGGTGGCCAACGTGACCGATGGAATTTCTGAGGCGGGAATTTGGTGAATATCCCCGAGGCAGAAATGGGCGGCAGCGTCCGGGAAATTGGCCCGATACATGGCCGCCTTCTGCGGGTCAATGTCGTTAGCAAACTGGACCCGCCAGCCCGCCTGCTCCAACCCCAGGCGCATAAGGCCGATACCCGCGAAAAATTCGGCGACGGTTCTGGGCGGCACGCCTGAACCTGCATCTTCAAGTTTGGGGGACTGGGTGTGGCATTGGCCGGACATGGCGGAAAAAGCCTAGTTGAAAAATCGGCCGACTCAACCGGAAATCAGTTCACACCGCCACCGGAGCCTTGATGGCGGGGTGCGGGTCGTAGCCTTCGAGCGTGAAGTCCTCGAATTGGAAGTCGTGGATGTTCTTCACGGCTGGATTGAGTTTCATGCGCGGCAGCGGGCGCGGCTCGCGGCTGAGCTGCAGTTTCACCTGCTCGAGGTGGTTGGCGTAGATGTGCAGGTCGCCGAAGGTGTGGACGAAATCGCCGGGCTTCAGCCCCGTGACCTGGGCGACCATGAGCGTGAGCAGCGCGTAGCTGGCGATGTTGAAAGGGACGCCGAGGAACAGGTCCGCGCTGCGCTGGTAAAGCTGGCAGGAAAGTTCGCCGTCGTGGACGTAGAACTGGAACAGCGTGTGGCAGGGCGGCAGCGCCATGTCCGCGATTTCGGCGGGGTTCCAGGCGGTAACGAGCAGGCGGCGGCTGTCGGGGTTGCGGCGGATTTGGGCGATGACGTCGTCAATCTGGTTGATGGAGCGGCCATCCGCGCCGCGCCAGTCGGTCCATTGCGCGCCATAAACGCGGCCGAGGTTGCCGTCGGCATCAGCCCATTCATCCCAGATGGTGACGCCGCGTTCCTGGAGCCATTTCACGTTGGTCTCGCCGCGCAGAAACCAGAGCAATTCGTAAATGATGGATTTGAGGTGAACCTTTTTGGTGGTGACGAGCGGGAACCCGGCGCGGAGGTCGAAGCGGGCCTGCGCGCCGAAGAGCGAGTAGGTGCCGGTGCCGGTGCGGTCGGCTTTGAACTTGCCGTGTTCGAGGACGAGGCGGAGGAGGTCGTGATACGGCTTCATCGGTCGGTCGGCGGCATTAAAGCGGGCGCGCGGCGAAACCGCCAGTTTCCAGATGCAGCGGCCATCCGCCGCTCGGGGCCGGGAGGTTCTCCAAACGGGGCGGGCAACTTTGGAAAGGAACGCGCGGGCGGCGGCCATGATGAGCGTTCATTGGGCATGGCCCGTCGGCCGTTGGATGCGGAGGGGGCATCCGCGCGCAGTTACAAAGGACGCGGTCTGTGCAACGAGGCGCACCGGGCCAAAGTGTCGGCGTGGAATACGGGCGGATTGCGTGAGGACCACGCAGCGATACCCTCCGTCGCATCCCCAAAACCCAGAATCCCGGGCATTTTCCGGTTGGCAACGGCCCTGCTTGGAGTAGCGTCAGTTAGTCGGCCCGACGGGCTGAGTTGTTGGCGGCCAGCGGGGTTCGGCATCCGGTGCCATGAAAACGCCAGCCTTCCTTTCCTTGCGCGGCGCGCTTGCCGCGCTCACGAGTGGCCTGCTGTCCGCCACCTTGCTGCCCGCACCCACCAACGCCTCGGGCTGCGCGCCGCTGCCGCCCGGAGCCGTCGCCTGGTGGCCGGGGGAGAGCAATGCCTGGGACGTGCTGGGCGGCTATGACGGAACCTTCTCCTGGCCGCTCAACCCGGGGACGAATCGTGTCGCCTTCCCGCCCGGGGTAAAAGGTCTGGCGTGGGATGTTTCCTCGACTCGTGAAGTGTTCATTCCCGATGCGGGCCAGCTCAACCTGCACGCCGCCGCTGGCTTCAGCTTTGAGTGCTGGGTCTGGGTGGGGAGCAGTTCCCCCAGTAATTCCCCGGCCATTTCCACCCGCCCGCTGTTCAGTTGGTTGAGTCCCACCGCGATGAATCCAATCAGTCCGGTCAGGACTTTCGACCCGGTCCGGTTCCAGGTTCTCCACCCGGACTTGGGCGGCATCGTCTTGACGCTGCGTCCTTCCGGGCTTCAACCCATCGCGTTTGTCCTGCGGTCCACCTCGGCAAGCCTCCGTTCCAATGTGTGGGAGCATGTGGCCTTCGCGTATGACAAGGCGGCGGGCCGCGCCACCCTGTGGCTCAATGGCCGCGCGCTCGCGACGACCAACTGGCCCGCCCTGCCAATGGGTCCGCTGGGCGGTCTCGTGCTTGGCGGCCCGGGCGGCTACGCCTCACAAGATAACCGCCTGGACGAAGCCACGCTCTATAACCGCGCCCTGAGCGATGACGAAGTGCGCGCGATTTACTTGGCAGGCGAAGCCGGCAAATGTCCGCCCCAGCCGGAGTGTGGTTTGGAACTCGGCGCGATAGCTGGCTGGTGGCGCGGCGAATCCAACCGGCTCGACTCGATCAACCTCAAGACCGCCGCCAGTTTCCAGCCCGTGGTTTACACCAACGGCCAATTTGGTGCCGCGTTTGCCATCTCTCCCGGGCGTCACTTTTGGATTCCGGCGGCGCCCGAAATGGATGTGGGTGCCGGTCCCGGATTCGCGGTGGAGACCTGGGTTCGACCCAGCGCTACGGGTGGCTTTCCAATTTGGGAATGGAACAACGGCACCGGCACCCCGGGGGTTGCCATGTCTTATGCGCTGTCGGGTGGCAACACCTTGGATGTTAATCTGCGGGACACTGCGGGCCGGACCAACCTGCTGCGGCTTACCTACACCGGCCTGCGGAGCAATCAATGGCAACACCTGGTCTTGAGCTACAACCGGCAGAGCGGCGAGGCTCTCTTGTTCACCAACGGCGGCGTCGGCCTCCGCACCAACCTCGGCAGTTTCGTTCCCGCAACGACTGGCAATCTGTATCTCGGCTTTCGCCCGACGGGCACGAATGCAGGCATCCCCTTCACCGGCGCGCTGGACGAGGTCACGGTGTATCGGCGCTCACTCACGGCCCGCGAGGTGCGCTGCGCGTTCCAATTCGGGCCGGACGGCAAATGGCCTCCGCCCGCGCCCTGCGGGCCGGTGGATGACAGCGTGGTGGGCTGGTGGCGCGGCGAATCCAACGCGGTGGACAGCGTGGCCGACAACCACGGCGTAATGTATCCGTGGCCGCAAGGCGCCTACACTGCGGGCCGTCACGGTCAGGCGTTCGCCTGCGGGACGAACGCCTACGTCCGCATTCGCTCTCCAGTTGGCCTGGATGTGGGTGCGGGGCCGGGCCTAACCCTCTCGGCCTGGATTCAGATCACCAACTCGACGCTTTCCGGGCTGGGGCGCGCGTCCATCGCGGGGTGGGATTTGAACTCCCGGGATGTTTCCATCGGCTTCGATTGGCAAGAACACCTGCGGCTGACTTTGCAGGACACCAATGGCGCCCTGCGGGAACTGCTCGCTCCCACCGGCCTCGTGCAGGTGGCGCGCTGGCATCATGTGGCGGGCACCTTTGAACGCGCGTCGGGCCGGACCGCGCTTTATCTGGATGGCGCGATGGTGGCGTGGACCAACTTTCCCAACTTCCGCCCGGACACCCGGGGCAGCGTAATGATTGGCCGGAGTTACGGGGGACACCCATTTCTCGGCGCGGTGGATGAATTCGCCATCCACAACCGCGCGCTGGACCCGGCGGAGGTGAACGCCCTGGCCCGCGCCGTCAACGGCTTCTGCATGGAGCCGCCGGTCATTGTGCGGCAGCCGGAACCGCCGGTGCTGCGCGTCAACGCCGGGAGCACCGTCACCTTCAGCGCCGAGGCCACCGGCAATCCGCGACTCCGGTATCAGTGGTTTCGCGGCATCTTCTCGAACAACGCCCTGCCAGTAAAAGACAACGGCACCAACGCCACGCTCACGCTGACCAATGTGCAGGGCGCCGCCGAATCGCCCTACTGGCTCCGCGTGACCAACGCCTTCGGCGCGGTCACCAGGTCGGTTGTCCGGCTGCTCGTGAATTTCCCGCCCGTCGCCGACGCCAGCGCCACCCCCACGCGCCTCCTCTCGCCCAACAACACCAACGCCACGGTCGTTCTCGATGGCACCCGTTCGCGCGACCCGGATCAGGATCCGCTCGCGTTCACCTGGTGGCGCGGCAACGACGCATCGCCGCTGGCCACGGGCGCGATTGCGGCGGTGACGTTGCCCGTCGGCGAACACGCGCTGCGGCTGGTGGTGGACGACGGGCTGCTCACGGCCACCAACGGTTTCACGCTGCGCGTGCTGACGCCGGCGCCGGCCGTGCGCGAATTGCTCGCCCAGGTCCGCGCGGCGGCGGCGGGCAAAGGCCGCAGTCTCGTGGCCACGCTGACCGCTGCCGCCACCGCGCTGGAACGCGGCAACCCGGTGGCGGGGCGGCAACTGCTCGCGGCATTTCAAAAGCAGGTTCAAGCGCAGTTCGCCGCCAATGATCCGCAGGCGGCGGCGTTTCTGGCGGAAGCGCAGGCGATCATTGACGCGCTCGACCTCGGCCAACTGCCCGGCCCGGGACGCAGCCGGCTGGACGGCGCATGGGCGGAAGGCCGGGTGCGGCTCCGCTTCACCGGCCCGGCGGCGGCGAGCTACATCGTCGAGGCGTCCACGAATCTCATTCATTGGGAGAAAATTGGCGTGGCCCAACCCGGCGGCGACGGGCGGTTCGAGTTCGCGGATCCGCGGGAAGGCGAGTTCCCCGCGCGCTTCTACCGCATTGTGACGCCGTAGGGCGGGGCGGCGGCCGTTGGCTGTTCGCGGTTGGAAGTTTTCCACTCGCTTCCTTCACCGCATCCGAAAGCCGCCCTGGAAAATGACCTCTGCCGCCACCACCGCGAGGAACACCAGGCTGACCACGGCGTTCAGCCGGAAGAACGCCACGTTGATCCAGTTCAGGCTGCGGCGGCGCGCGATCCAGTGTTCCAGAACAAGGCAGCCGACGATGAGAAACCAGCCGACCAGGTAGGCGATGCGGAACCCGGCCAGCAGGCCGAACACCAGCAGCAATCCGCACATCACCAGGTGCGCGAGAAACGCCGCCCCCAGCGCGTTGCGCGGCCCCCACCGCACCACCAGCGACCGCAATCCGTGCGCGCGGTCGAACTCGTAATCCTGCAGCGCGTAGATGATGTCAAACCCGACGAGCCAGAACACGACCGCGAGCGCGAGCAGCACGGGCAACGCGGCGCTGTGCCAGTGCGGCGGGTGATTTGCGAGGCAGCGCGCGGGCCAGAAATCGAACCCGCCGGTCACCGCCAGCCACGCGCCGATGGGGGCCAGCGCGAGCGCCACGCCGAGGAAGACGTGCGTGAAATCCGTGAACCGCTTGGTCAGCGAGTAAAAGCAAACCACCCCCAGCGCCACCGGCGACAGCGCGAAACAGAGCGGATTCAGAAACCAACTCGCGCCCAGCAGCCCCGCCGCGCTCACCGCCCACAACGTCCACGCGCCGGCCAGGGAAATCGCGCCCGCCGGCAGGTGCCGTCCGGCGGTGCGCGGGTTGAGCGCGTCGAATTTGCGGTCCACGATGCGGTTGAAGGCCATGGCCGCCGTGCGCGCGCAGACCATCGCCGCGAGAATCAGCCCGAAGGCGCGCCAGCCCGGCCAGCCGCGCGTGTCGCGCGCCGCCAGCAACATGGCCGCCAGCGCGAACGGCAGCGCGAAAATCGTGTGGCTGAATTTCACAAACGACAGCCATTGGGCGACGGAGGCGAACATGGCGTCATTCCGGCTCCGCCCAGCGGGCGACCAACTGATGCGCCACGCCCAGGTGGTCCAGCACCCGGGCCACCACGGTGTCCACCACCTGCTCGACCGTCCGCGGGCGCGAGTAAAAGCCGGGGTTCGCGGGCAGCAACGTGGCTCCGGCCAGCAGGAGAAGTTCCATGTTCTTCACCTGCACCAGGTTCAGCGGCGTTTCGCGGGGGACGAGGATGAGTTTCCGTTTTTCCTTCAACACCACGTCCGCCGCGCGCAGCAGCACGTCCTCGCTGTAACCGTGCGCGATGCGGCCCATCGTGCCCATGCTGCACGGGATGACGACCATCGCGTCCGGCGGGTTCGAGCCGCTGGCGAAGGGCGCGTTCATGCTCTTGAGACTGTGCGGCACCACACCCGGCGGCAGGCGCAGGCCGTCCGGCAGCTCCTCCCGGATGACCTGATTGGCGTAGTTGCTGAGGACGACGTGGATTTCGTGCTGGCGGGGATCAAGTTGATCCAGCAGGCGCTGGGCATAAAGCGAGCCGCTGGCTCCGGTGATGGCGACGAGGATTCTCACGGTCAGGCGCGCGGACTATGGCCCACCCCGGGCCGCCCCTCAAGCGCCGCGCGCGAAGTCCGGGCCAGGCGGTCCGGCGGTGGCCGGATGGTTCGCGCGTGACGCTGGCGGGCGCATGACTTAATCCTAGCCCTGAAGGCGATGCTCTGGCTCAAGCTCCAGCAACTCAAGGCGCGCAATCCCGCCACCCGCCGCCGGGTGGCGGCGGAGCTGGCCGAGGCCCCGCCCGTCAAGGCGCTGGCCGCGCTGACAGCCGCCCTGGCGGATGAGGACGCCGAGGTGCGCCGCCACGTCGTGCGGGCCCTCGCGAAGCTGGAAGTCGAGGAGCGGTTCGCGCCGTTGCTGGCGGCGTTGCGCGACCGGGACGCCGAGGTCCAGCAGTTGGCGTTGCAGGGGCTGAAGAACTCGCCGGACGAAAAACTGGCCACGGTGCTGCCCCCGCTCCTGGCCAGCCCCGATGCGGGCGTCCGCGGACGGGCGGCCACCCTGCTGGCCGCCCGCGGCTGGCGGCCGGCCAACACGACGGAGGAAATCCATTTTCACATCGCGCGCGGCCAGTTCCTGCGCGCCGCCGCGCTCGGGCCGGCGGCCATTCCCGCCCTCGAAGCGGTGCTCCAGAACGGCGCCTACACCCAGCGCGTCGCGGCCGTCGAGGCGCTCGGGCAAATCGGCGACCCGCGCGGGGCGAAGGCCCTGCTGGCCGCCTTGAAGTCCGAGGATCCCTCGGTGTGCGCGGCGGCGGCCACCGCCCTCGCCGCCCACGGCCATCAACCGGCCTATGACGCCATCGTGGCGTTGTTGCGGCACCCGGACAGCCATGTGCGGGCCTGCGCCGTCGAGGCGGCCGCCCGGCTGGGTCACGCCCGCGCCAGCGAGGTCCTCACGCCGCTGCTGCGCGACCCGGTCTGGGAGGTGCGCCGCGCTGCCGCCGCCGCCCTCGGCCGGATCAAGGACGCCCGCGCCGTCGAGAGCCTCGCCGCCGCGCTGGGAGATGCCGACGGCGACGTGCGCGAAGCGGCGGCCCTGGCGCTGGGCAACGTCCGCGACCGCCGCGCCATCGGGCCGCTGGTCAAGGCGATGGCCGACGCCAACAGCAGCGTGCGCCGCATCGCGGCCTCGGCCTTGTCGCGCATTGACGAGGATTGGAACGCCTCCCCCGAGGCGCGCGCGGCGGTCGAGGATTTGAAGGGGGCGTTGCAGGACGACGACACCGGCCGCCGCCACACCGTCGGCAAACTGCTGCAAAGCCTGGGCGTCCATGCGCCGGAACTGGACCCCTCCCCTGCCGAGCAGGTGGCGTTCTCCACTGCGGAAAAACGGCACAAGCTGGCGGTCAGCCTTCTGCTGGCCACCCTGGGCGATGAGGACGCCATCCTGCGCCAGGCCGCGGCGCAAAGCCTGGGCGCCCTGGGTGACCCGCGCGCCCGGCCCGCGCTCCAGCGTCTTTTGAGCGACCCGCATCCGCGCGTCCGGCACACCGCCGCCGCCGCCCTGGAACAACTGCAACCGGCCTGAGCCATGACCACCGACCCGCCCCAGCGCAAACAGTTCCTGTTTCTCGATGACGACGCCGCGTTTCTCCAGCAGGTGCGCGAGCTGTTCGGGCAATTGTCCCGGGGCGCGTGGGACATTCATCTGGCCCAGAACCATGCTCAGGCGCTGGCGCTGCTGCGCGAGCGGCGCGTGGACCTGGTGGTGCTGGACCTCGGCATGCCGGTCGTGGACGGGGCGCAATTCCTCCGCCTTCTGAACCGCGCCCACCCCGGCCAGGCGGTGGTGGTGCTCACCGGACTGGCCGGGGACGCGCGGGGCCGCGAGTGCCAGGAGCTGGGGGCGTTGATGGTTTTCGAGAAACCCACGGCGCCGGGCGGCTACGAATCGCTGTTCGCCGCGCTGGACGCGCTGGTGGCCGCGCCCGTCGGCGGCTTTCGCGGCATGATGCGCAGCCTCGGTCTCGAGGAGGTTCTGCAGATGGAGTGCCTGGGCCGCAAGTCCTCGCTCCTCGAAATTTTCACCAGCCGCACCCGGGGCCGGATCTTCATCGAGGACGGCTCGATCATCCACGCGGAACAAGGCGGCCTGCAGGGAGAGGTGGCGCTTTACAGCCTGCTCGCGCTCCGCGGCGGCGAATTCAACCTGCGCCCCTTCACGCCCCCGCCCCACCGCACCATCGAGGGGCAGTGGGAATTTCTGCTCATGGAGGCGGCGCGGTTGCGGGATGAGAGCGGGACCATGCCGCCGGAACCGGCGGACCCCGGACCGGGGGAGACGGACGCCGCCCGGGCGACACCGCCCATGCCAGCCTGGCAGGACGCTGCCGCGCCCGAACCGGCCCCCGCCCCGGACGCGCGCATTGAAGAAGTCGTGTTGTGCTCCGGGACCGGCGAGGTGCTGTTCGAGTGGGAATGCCGTTCGCTGGAGCCCGCGCTCGCGCTCCTCAGCCTGGTTGAGGGCCAGGCCCAGGAACTGGCCGGCCTGCTGCCGGTGGGCCGGTTTGACCGGCTGGCCATCCACACGCCGGAGGGCCGCGTGTTGTGCCAGTTGCAAACCGACCGGCGCCTGCTGGTCCGCCACCGCGGAGGGGACGCATGAACGCGCTCGAGGAATTCCTCGTCCAGCAGTTCCCCGTGCCCGGCATCGTGGCGGCCGCCATGCGCCTGCCCGACGGCCGCGTGCTCGCCCGCTGTGACGGGGACGCGCTGACGTCGGCCCAGGTCGAGAAAGCCATCCACCGGCTTGGCCTGGCTGCGGAGAGTTTCCGCCGACACCGGCTCGAGGCCCGGACCCTGTGCTGGACGTTTGAGCGCGCCTGCCTCCATCTGGCCCGCCGGCCGGACGGCGCGTTGCTCGCCCTGTTCGCCACGCGCGGTGCCGCCGCGCCCGGGCCGGGCGAAGTGGCCCGTCTGCTCGCCCGGTTCACCGCCGCCCCGGGCTGACCGGCGGGCGGCGCTGGCAATCCGGGCGGAGGTGCGTTACAGATGCCCCACCATGAAAAACATCCTCGCAACCTTCGCGGTCCTCGCCGCCCTCGGGGCGCGGGCGGAACTTCGGACGGAAACAATCGCATACCGGGACGGCGACACCCCGCTTGAGGGGCACCTGGTCCATGATACGGCCCTGGAAGGCCCGCGCCCGGCGGTGCTGATTGTGCATCAGTGGAAGGGCATCACCGGCGGCGAGAAGCGGCGCGCGGAAATGCTGGCCAGGCTCGGCTACGTCGCTTTCTGCGCGGACATCTACGGGAAGGGCGTCCGGCCCCAGACGGTTGCGGAGGCGGGCGCGCAGGCGGGGAAATACAAGGCGGACCGGGCGTTGCTGCGGCAGCGCGCCAATGCCGCGCTCGCCTGGCTCAAGCGGCACGAGCGCGTGGACCCCAAGCGCATTGTCGCGATCGGCTATTGCTTTGGCGGGACGACCGTCCTGGAGCTGGCCCGCAGCGGCGCGGACGTGGCGGGGGTGGTCAGTTTCCACGGCGGGCTTGATTCGCCGCGGCCGGCGGACGGACGGAACATCCGGTGCCGGGTGCTGGTGTTGCATGGCGCGGACGATCCGTTTGTGCCCGACACCGAGGTGGCCGCCTTTGAGAGGGAGATGCGCGAGGCCGGGGTGGACTGGCAGTTGATCAAATATGGCGGCGCGGTCCACAGCTTCACGGACTGGGACGCGGATGGGTCGCTGCCGGGGGCGAAATACGATGCCCGGGCCGACGCGCGGTCGTGGGCGGCCCTGAAGCAATTCTTCGCGGAGTTGTTCCGTTGAGGTGATCGGCCAATGCCGCGGCCTGCGGCCGGTCATTCGGCGGATGAATAGTTGCGGGCGGGCCGGGAAGCGGCTTGCCGCTGTTTCGCGCTTCGGCTTATAAGGGGGCCGTCAACTTCAACCCCCACCACCATGTCACACATCACCCGGCAAGCGCGCGGCAACAACAACGTCCTGGCGGTCATCATGGGCGGCGGGCAGGGGACGCGGCTCTTCCCGTTGACCAAGGAGCGGGCCAAGCCCGCCGTGCCGCTGGCGGGCAAATACCGCATCGTGGACATCCCCATCTCGAACTGCATCAACTCCGGCCTGCTGCGGGTTTATGTGTTGACGCAGTTCAACTCGACCTCGCTGCACAAGCACATCTCGCAGTCCTACAAGTTCGACCATTTTTTTGGCGGCTTCGTGGAGATTCTGGCCGCCAAGCAGACGCTGGAGGGGGCCGCGTGGTATGAGGGCACCGCGGACGCCGTCCGCAAGAACCTGACCCACTTTCTGGCGCACGATTTCGACCACCTGGTCATCCTCAGCGGCGACCAGCTTTACCGCATGGACCTGCAGAAGGTGGTGAAGCAGCACGTGGCGACGGAGGCCGAGGTGACGATTGCCACGATCCCCGTCGCGCGGGACGCGGCCCGGTCGCTGGGGATCATGCAGATCAACGAGGAGCGGCGCATCACGCGTTTCGTCGAGAAACCCCGGGAACCCGCGCTGCTGGACTCGCTGCGGCTGCCCGCCGACTGGCACGGCCGGCTGGGCATCACCGGCGGGGGCGAACTGTTCCTCGCCAGCATGGGCATCTACGTCTTCAACCGCGACACCATCATCCGGCTGCTGGACAACACGCTGACGGATTTTGGCAAGCACATCATTCCCGGGGCCATCCAGAGCCAGCGCGTGTTCTCCTACGTGTTCCAGGGCTACTGGGAGGACATCGGCACCATCCGCTCCTTCTTCGAGGCGAACCTCGACTGCTGCGCCGAACTGCCCAAGTTCAATTACTTCGACATGACCGCGCCGGTCTTCAGCCGCCCGCGCTTTCTCCCCGGCTCGAAGATCAACGGGGCGCAGATTGACCATGCGATGGTGTGCGACGGCTGCATCATCAACCCGGGCGCCATCACCCAGAGCCTCATCGGCATCCGCAGCCTGGTCGGCGGCGGCACCACGCTCAACCGCGTGGTTATGATGGGGTGTGATTTCTACGAATCCGAGCAAAGCATCCGCGAGCACGAGGCGGCCGGGCTGCCGCGCATGGGCATCGGCACCAACTGCAGGATCGAGAACACCATCATTGACAAAAATGCCCGCATCGGAAACGACTGCGTCATCTCGCCCGCCGGCAAGCCGGACACGCTGGACCACGACCTCTACTACATCCGCGACGGCATCGTCATCATCCCGAAAGGCGGCATCATCCCGCACGGGACAAAAATTTAATGGGGTGCTGTCCCCGTCGGCGGGGGGGCCGCCGGCGCGCACCGTTGGCGCTCGAAAAAACCGGCCCGCCCGTTTGGACGCGCAACTCCCGGGCGGAGCCGCCACGAACCTCCGCTGCACCGTTCCGCGAGGAACGGCTGCCGCGCCTTGACCATGCTGGCCACAACGCCACAACCCCCGCCGGCGGCGCCGCCGCGGAACCCGCGGTTTGGCGGGGTTTTCCGCCCTCGCCCCCGCTGGCACGAAGCTGGCTTTTGGCGGGTCGAGGTTTTTCATGAATGCTCTGCCACTCCAGCCCGCGCCCGCCAACCCGACCGCCGCGCAGCCGGGCGAACCCAGTGCCGGCCCCGTCCAAGTATGGATTGTGGACGATCACGACCGGCTGCGCGGCCTGATGGCGGACGCGCTCCAACGTCATGGGGGCGTCGTCTGCACCCGCGAGTTTGACGGCCCGAATGCGCTGCTCAGCGCGCTTGCCAGCCGACTCGGCCCGGACGTGATCCTGCTGGACGTGCAGATGGGGGAGTTGAACGGGCTGGATGCCCTGCCCGCCATCCGCTCGCTCGCCCGCGACACCCGGGTGTTGATGTTGACGACCTGTTACGACCAGGAGTGGCACCGCCGGGCGCTGGACTCGGGGGCTTCCGACTACCTGCTCAAGACCTACCCGATTGAGCGGCTGGTGGAATCCATCCGCACCTGCCGCCAGCAACATCCGGCCCCGCGCCGCGCGGTTCGCAACCGGATCAGCCATCCCCGTTCCCACGCTGCCCCCGCCGCCCCCGCCGCCCCGGAAACCGCCGCGGAACCTTCCCCCTTTCTCCGCTGGTTGCGAAGTTTTGCCCGCAACTGAACCCGGGGTGGCGCGGCAAACGGCCGGCCTTCAGACTCCGATGTCTTCCTGCCACAGCCCGGGGCGGAGGCGGATGAACTCCCGCATCAGGGCGATGCATTCCGCATCCTGACGGATTTCCAGCGCGATCCCCTGGGCGCGGACGTGGTCCTCCGGCCCCTGGAAGGTGACATTCTCCCCCACCACGATGCGCGGGATCTTGTAAAGCAGCGCCGCGCCGCTGCACATCGGGCAGGGCGAGAGGGTCGAGTAAAGCGTGCAGCGCCGATACACCGCCGCGGCGCGGCGGCCCGCGTTCTCGAGGCAGTTCATCTCGGCATGATGAATCACACTGCCGTCCTGCACCCGCCGGTTGTGCCCGCGCCCGATGATCTCCCCGTCGCACACCAGCACCGCGCCAATCGGAATGCCGCCGGCTGCCAGCCCGCGCCGCGCCTCGGCAATCGCCGCCGCCAGAAAGGGATCGTTCGTCGTTGTCATGCCGTCACGAAACCCCCGCCGCGCGCTGAAGGAAAGCCCGGAATGGCCCGGCCCGCGCGGCCCCGCGGGATTCACGCTTGCGCGGCGTGAAAAAGCCCGGTTGCATCTGCGCCTCTGGCGATGGAGCACCCTGCATACCCCAAGCATTATTGTGGCGTTTTTGGCATCTACGGCCATCCCAACGCCGCCGAACTCACCTACTTCGGCCTTTACGCCCTCCAGCATCGCGGCCAGGAAAGCGCCGGCATCGCCGCCTGCGACGGCAAACAGTTCCGCATTCACAAGGGCATGGGCCTTGTGCCGCAGGTGTTTGACGGCGACATCCTGCACGGCCTGGTCGGCAAAATGGCGGTCGGCCACACGCGCTACTCGACCACCGGCTCGTCGCACCTCCGCAACGCCCAGCCGCTGGCGGTGGATTGCGCCCGGGGCCAGATCGCCATCGCCCACAACGGCAACCTCACCAACGCGGCCCAGCTCCGCGAGGAACTCGAGGCCCGCGGCTCCATCTTCCAGACCACGGTGGACAGCGAAATCATCCTCCACCTGATGGCCCAGCCCTCGCTGAACCACCGGCCCAACGACCTCGTCCAGACCATGCGCCGCCTCGAAGGTGCCTTCTCGCTGGTCATCATGACCGAGCGCGAACTCATCGGCGTGCGCGACCCCCACGGCTTCCGCCCCCTCGCCCTCGCCCGGAAGGACGACGCCTACGTCCTTGCCAGTGAAACCACCGCCTTTGACCTCATCCAGGCCCGGTTCATCCGCGACATCGAGCCGGGCGAGATCGTCATCATCAACGAAAATGGCCTCACCAGCGTCCAGGCCTTCCCCGAGCAAAAGCGCCGCGCCTTCTGCATCTTTGAATACGTCTATTTCGCCCGGCCCGACAGCAACATCGCCGGTCGCAACGTCCACAAGGTGCGTGTCGAGATGGGCCGGGAACTGGCCCGTGAATGCCCGATTGACGCCGACATTGTTGTCCCCGTGCCGGACAGCGGCAACTGCGCCGCGCTCGGCTACTCGCTCGAAAGCGGCATCCCCTTCGAAATGGCCTTCGTCCGCAACCACTACGTCGGCCGCAGCTTTCTCCAGCCCTCGCAGCTCATCCGCGACTTCAACGTCCGCGTGAAGCTCAACCTCATCCGCGAACTTGTGCAGGGCCGGCGTGTCATCATCGTGGATGACTCCATCGTGCGCGGCACCACCTGCAAATCCCGCGTCAACAACCTCAAGGAAGCCGGCGCGAAGGAGGTCCACGTCCTCGTGAGCTGCCCGCCGCACATGCACCCGTGCGTCTATGGCATTGATTTCCCCGACCGCAGCAAGCTCATGGCCGCCAACCACAGCCGCGAGGAAATCCGCAAATACCTCAACGCCGACTCGCTCTACTACCTCTCGCAGGCGGGCATGGTCCGCGCCACCGGCCAGCCGGCGGAAAACTTCTGCATGGCCTGTTACGACGGCAACTATCCCGTCCACTACGATCCGGCGCTCGACAAGCACATCATCGAAAGCCGCAAACGCCGCGTTGCCAGCCTCACCGAAGCGATGGCCCAGGACAAATCGCAGATTGAACTGCTTTGAGGCGGAGCCGCCGGCCCCCGCGCCCCTCACCGCACCACGAGCGGCAGGCTTCCGCTGTGGCTGTTGAACTCGGGCGCATACAGGCACTGGATGCTCGCCAGGCCGGTCTGATATTCCCCGCGCAACTGCACGCGCGTCGAGTATTCGAAGACGTAGGCGCCCTTCGGCAGGTAATCCATGAAGAAATGGCTCGCGGTGTCACGCGTGCTCTCGTAGTAACCGAGGCCGTCCTGATATTGATAACGGCTCAATACGTTCACCGGCTCCGTGCCGCTGCCGCGCTGGTCCTTGAGGTGGACGTATTCCATGTCGCGGTCCACGCGCAGTTCGAGGCGCACGACGAGTTCATCGCCGACAGCGAGCGGGCCTTTCACGGGTTCGAGTGTCGGCCCTTTGGCGGTGTTGACCCTGGTGAACAAGGTTTTCCTCAGCTGGAGCGGCGTGCCTGCGTGGGGCGTCACCTGGCTGATGTCCTCGAAATACTGCCAATGCACGCTGCCCCACGAGACGCCTTCGTCCGCCTTCTTCACGGTGATCTCGCCCAGCCTGGCCTTCACTTCCGCGCCGGGGAAGCGGCGCTCGTAGAAACCGGTGCCGGGCTCGACGGCGGGAGCGCCGGCGTCCTCGCCGGCTTTGCGCGTTCGAATATCCATAGCCGGCGAAGACGCCGGCGCTCCGCGTCGAGACGAGGAAGGCCCAACACCTGGCGTCACGCTGATGCCCCCCAACGTCACCTCCACCAGCTTGTCGCTGGCGAGCAGGTTTGGGCCGCGCAGGAGCAGGGCGTAAACCGCGTCGGCGGTGGCCTTGGTGGTTTTCCAATCCTGCGTCTGCTTCTGCTGGAGCAGCCACACGCGGCACTCCTCGACGGCCTGCGCGTCGCCCATGACCTCGTCGAACGCCTCGATCATCAGGGCCTGCGTCTCGATGGGCGCGCGATACCACCACCAGCTCAGTTCCGTGTCGCGCCAGAACCGGCCCAGTTCCTCGTTCGTCACGCTGCGCTCCTTGAGTGACTTCATGATGTCGAGCGGGGTGGAGTCGGTGACGGAGTTGAACGTGTTGAACCGCTTCAAGGCGATGGCCAGATGGCCCTGCGTCTGCCGACTGTCCGCCTTGAGCCAGAACTGGCGCGACTGCGCGAGGAAGAACTCGACGGCCGGCTGGTGCCGCGGCGCAACGGGCAGGTCCTTCAGGAAAAAGCTCCGGCCGTAGAGATACAACGCGTCCGTCGGGCCGGGCACATATGCCTCGGGCTTCTTCCCGTCGCGCTGGAGGCGCTCGTGTTTTTCGCGCATCCATTCATCCAGCCGGTGCAACGCGCGGATGGCCGGGGCCGCGTCCACGTCCACGCCGAGATGCCGCAGCCGTCCGAAGCCGGTGACGATGTAGAGCGTGATGTAGTCGTTGCCGTAGCCACCCGGGAACCACGGCCAGCGGCCGTCTTCCAACTGCATCTCCGTCAATTGCTCCAACATCCGCTGCGTCTCGCTGTTAAGCCGGTTGTCGTCGAACAGGATGCCGACGTTGCGGCGCGCTTCGCTTTCGTTCTTCGCCTGCCGATACCACGGCGTCTCCTCGATCATCACCGACTTGAGGTCCTGGTTCTTCTCCAGCGGCGAATCCAGCGCGGGCGTGTTCTTCCACTGGTCGAAGATGCGGCGGACCTTGGGGTCGCGGTTTGCGATGTGGCGGGCGAGCGAATTGGCGTAAAGCCGGTTGAACGTCTGCTCGCTGCACTCGTGCGGGAACTCCATCAGATACGGCAGCGCCAGCACCGCATACCACGCCGGCTGCGACACCATCTGCACCGTGACGCCCTCGTGCTGCAGCGTCGGCGACCGGCCGGAGTTGAGCAGCTTGGTGAACTCGAATTGCTTCGTCACCTCGCCGCCCCCGACCTGGCCGCGAATCGGCAACGGCAGCGACTCGGTCACGAAGACGCGCCGCGACAGCACGGGCAGATAGCCTTCCTCGCCGTCGCTCAATGTGCCGGTGGACGCGACCGCCTTGTAGGTGAGGAATGGCGCGCCGTCCGGCACGCTAATCCGCCAGGAGCAAGTGCGGGATTCCCGCGCGGGGATGTCGAAGGCGAGTTCACCATCATGCGCCGCCCCCGCCCTTCGAGCACCCTCTCCCCCACTGGGGGAGAGGGATGGGGTGAGGGGGAGCGCCTTGAGAAGTTCATCCACCGACTGCTGTGTCAGCGCATCCGCAAACGTCAGCTTGACCGAACCGCGCTGCGGCTGGTCACTCTGGTTGCTGACCTTCACCGTGAACTCCACCGTATCGCCCTCGCGCAGGAAGCGCGGCGGGTTCGGTTGCACCATGATGTCCTTCGCGGTGACGGCGAGACCTTCAAGCAGGCCGCCGCGAAGCTGGTGGTCGTGCGCGAAGCCGAGGAAGCGCCACCGGGTCAGCGCCTCGGGCATGGTGAAGGTCATCCGCACGACGCCGTTGCTGTCGCTCGTGAGCTGCGGGAAGAAAAACGCCGTCTCGTTCAGATTTTTGCGCGCGGCAACCTGGCTGAGGTCGGGTTTGGGTTGGGCGGGTGCCTGCCCCGCGCTTTCACCGGCAAAATGGGAATCCGCCCGCGCGCCCGGCAGCGGGGTGACGGCCTTCGGCATGGCGCGGTCCTCGAGGGAGTCACTCTCCATTACCGTCCCCATCGCCACCATCGGTGCGGCGGCGGGCATGGGCATGGCCCCGCCGCGGGCGCGACTGAACATGAGCATCCGCCCGCCCCAACCGTAATTCCACACCCGCCCGGTCAGGTCCGCCGGAAAGCGGCGGTAGGTGAGGCTCACGTCCTGCATGCGCTCCGCCCAGTTGCCGAACCAGTGCTGGAACGATTGCGCCTGATTTTCAAAGCCGGGGCGCGCCGTGCTGTGGTCGTGCCGGAACACACCGAACCCGCCCGGCCAGCCGTGCGGCGCGAAGGCGTCCAGTGAAGCATCGTAAAGCGCCGCGACCAGTTCCGCCGCCGCCTTCTCGGCGCTGCGGGTTTCGGATTTCGGGTCGCGGATTTGCAGCGTCCACGTCTCCTTCTGTCCCGGCATGAGCTTCGAGGTGAAGCGCTCCCATTTCAGTTCCAGCTCCTTGTTCTTCCACGGCACGCTCACCGGATGCGAGGTGAGGTAGCCGCGGTTTTCGCGGACCTGCGTGACGTGCAGGGTGAAACCGCCGCGCATCGCCTCGGTGACGGCGAGTTTGAGCTGCTGCTGCGTGCGGCCCGGCGACGTCCAGTAGCGTTCGATGAACCGGTTCCGGTGTTCAATCTCGATGAACGCGCGGCCCGTCTCGTAGCCTGTGCCCCACACCGCCATGAATTCATCGCCTGGCTGCGTTTCCCATGCGGGCGCCGCGACCAACTGCGGCACCTTGATGGCCAGATTCGGCGCGGCGGGGTCAATCACCCGCAAAGGCAGCCGGCCCGTGACTTTTTTGCCGAAGCGATCCTGCGTTTCCAGCATCACGCGATACGCGCCCGCCGGAAGCTTGGTGAAGGACAGCTTCGCCGTGCCATTCGTGTCGGTCGTAAAACCACACTCCGCGGCCACGTTGGCGAGTTCCCAGTTGTTCGGGTTCGACGGGTCCGTGTCGGGCTGGCCATCCTCATCATAATCTTCGCGGCCCATCGGCGCGCGGGCCACCTGGGCGGGCGATTTCAGGCGGTAAATCTTCACCACGCCCTCCGCCACCTGCGGTTCGCCATCGAGCGTGGTGGTGTGAATCTTCAACTCCACGGGGCGGCCGGCCTCCTGCCAGTCGGCGGCGGACAGTTTCGCTTCGAGCGCGGCGTAACCGATGCGGATGCTGCGCTCGTCCGAGCGCGTCTCACCCGCCGTGTCCGTCACATCGGCGGTGATGGAATAAACAAACGTCGGCTCGTTCGTCGGCGAAATCGAGAGGTCCGGCTTCGCGACGAACTCGAGGGTGAACGCGCCGTCCGCACCGGTGCGGGTGGTGCCATGCGCGATTTCCTGCGCCTCGCTTTGCGGCCCGGGCCACCACCAGCCGCACCACCACGGCCAGCGCACTTCGCGCCTCACGCGCCAGGTCACCTTCGCGCCGTCCACCGCCGCGCCGGTGTAGCTCGTGGCTTTGCCGGGGACGACCGCCTGGTCGCCGAGCTTGGGGGCGACCTGGGGGGCGTCGAGCGTGACCTCGAATTTCGGGCGCTTGTATTCCTCGACGCGGAAATGCGCGGCGCCCCCCGCCCGGCCCTGCGCGACGATTTGCATCTGCCCCAGCAGCCGGTCGCGCGGCGCGGTGAAGCTGCCGGCAAAGGAGCCGAAGTCGTTGGCGCGATGTTTGGCGCGGGCGATTTCCTTGCCGTTCGCATCCTGGAACACAACTTCAACCGGCTCGCCCGCAAGCGTTTTGTAGTTGTCGGACGGTTGATTCACTTCCAGGCAGATGCCCTTGTATTGAATGGTCTGGCCGGGCCGGTATATCGCGCGGTCGGTGAAAAAAATCGTCTGCTGGCGCGGGCCGGGGTCAGCCTGCCCGCTGTGCCAGTTGTAAAGGTCGCTGGCGGAAGCGAGTTCGCGGCCCCGGTGGCGGACGCGGAAAAGGTAGGCGCGGTGCTGGATCGGCTGGAAGCTGAAGCAGCCATTGGCATCGGTGGACAGCGGCGGGGCGGCGATGCGTTGGCCGTTCGGGTCCAGATGCCAGGCCCTGACTTCCGCCCCGGCAATCGGCTCACCCGAGGCGGCCTCCAGCACGAAGCCCTCGAACAAGCCGGCGCGCTGCCGGAGGACGAGCGCGAGTTCGCTCACCCACACCGTGGTCATGGAAACCTGATTGTCCGGCTCGCCAAAGCCCGCGTCGTGGCTGGCGAAGAGGAAATAAAAACCCGGTTTGAGCGTGGCGGGCGCGGGCGTGGTGAAGGAACGCTCCTTGAAATCGGCGGTGGCGGGCAGCGTGGCGGACCATTGGTGCGCGGGAGTCCTGGCGAGCATCGCACGCCGGTCCCGCTGGCTGAGGTTCTCCGGGCGCGGGCGTTTCTGGTCGAGGAACGACTCCCAGTCCGCCGCGTAGGCGCGGAAGAATACCTGGTCCACGTTGCGGTAGCGGACGGTGATGCCCGGGTTCGTGTTCCACACCCGCTCGGTGGTGATGTGGACGGATTTGGCCTCGATTTCGGCGATGAGGTTGGCGCAGAGCTTCGCGCCCACCGAGCCGGGATGGGCGTTTTTCGCCTGCAATGCCAGGTTGCGCGCCGCGACCCGGTCGCCTTCGTCTTTGATGACGCGGGCGAGATGCCACGACGCCTGCGCCGCCAGCGGGTGGTCGCCCCAGCGGGCGACGAAGTTGGTCAGCGCCGCCTTGAAGCGCGCGTTCTTCTCCTCGCCGAACGCGGTGTTCCATGCCCAGACGAGTCGCGCGAGGTCCACGTCGCACAAGGCATCGGACTGGTCGGACTTGCCTTTATGAAACGCGAGGAGTTGCTGGTAAAGCGCAATGGCCTTCTCCGGTGAAGTGACGGGCGCGGGGCGTTTCCATTCCAGGAATTTCTCCGCGTCGTCGAGCGCGGGGCTGTCCGCCATCAGTTCAAATTCTCCCTCGGCTTTGGCCCCCGCCTGTTCGCCGCTCGTGTAGAAGGACAACGCCTCGTGCGCGAGGAAATCGTAGAGCGTCGGGCGGTAGCTGTCGGGCATGGTGCCCTTTTCGAGCAGGCCGTCCCACGCGGCGATGGGCGTGGCCTTGAGCGTCTTCTCGGCGGCGAGCGCGGCCTGGAAATGTTTGTCAATCTCCGTGAACAAACGCGGCAGGTCCCAGGTGGTGAAATCTTCGCCCGGCGCTTCGGCGGTCTGCGTGCGCTGCATGAACCGCCAGCGGTTCTGCTGGAAGTAGTTCCAATACCAGTGCGCGAGCAGCGTGTGCAGCACGGGCTTCATTGCGTCCGGCGCTTTGGCGATCTCGGCTTCGAGCCGGACGACCCGTTCCTCGGCCTTGTTGCCCTCGAGGGCGCCTTCGAGGGCGATTTTCTGGCCGATGGCCTTGGTGGCCTCGGCCCAGGCCTTCTCCTTCAGCGCGGCGGCGATGATGGGTTCGAGATTGGTGATGGCCGTTTGGGGCAGCCCCTTGCTGACGGCGTCGCGCACGGCTTGCCACTCGGCATCGCGCGGGGCGGCGGAGAGGTGGGGGTGCATGGTGGTGATGGCAAAAGCGACCGCGAACAACCGGAGGATTCCCTTCATGGTGTCGAGCATAGGCGGTTGGACGGCCCTGCCAACAAAAAGCTCCCGGGCCGCAAGGGGGCGGGGATGGCTGGTCAAACAGGCGCAGCCGGACACTCCGCCCCGCCCCCGGGTGGCATGGAGCGCGGCGTTGACGCCGCTTCACCGTGCGGAGGCCGGGGGCCAGGCTTTTCACCGGTGACTGCCCGGAGGCGGAAGCGGGCTGAAGACCGCGCTCCGGAGCGGCATCAATTTTGTGTTCCGGTCAGGCTTCGCGGGAACCCCCGGCTTGACCGGGAGCGTGTTCCGGGAGAAGGTGGCGGCGGGAACGGGGGCGCACTGGTTTCGACCTGGGAGAGGCGCCAGAGGCGGCATGCCGAGGACGATGCGTTGGCCTCGTAAATCATCGCATCAAAACATTAACTGCTAACGAAGAGTTGGCTCTCGCGGCCTAAGTCCGCGACGTTCACCGGTTGACACCTGCTATGCCGGATGAACGCCACAGCAGGCATGGGTTGAACGTGGAGTCAGGCGGGCGTTCACCCGAGAAAACCACCGCGGACTGGACCGTCGGATTCGTGTCGGAAGGTTATCCGGCGGTCGAGACCCTCTTCCGGCTAAGCATGTAGGCGCGGCTGGCAAATTTTTCAGGGACGGGGGTTCGACTCCCCCCGCCTCCACCATCCTCCGTAGCTTCAGCGAAGGAGGGTGTTTGCGCGCGGGACCAACTCCCGGCCGGCGACTTTTTTTGAGTGTGACCTGCGGCGCGGCCCCGCCTAGCCTGCGCGCGTCCCGGCGTCCCGCCGACCGCCCATGCCACGCGCGCTCTCCCCGTTCTGGACGTTGTTCATCCTCACCGGGTTGAACCTGTTCAACTATTTCGACCGTTACGTGCTGTCGGCGGTGCTGCCCTCGGTGCAAAAGGACCTCGGGCTGAACGACAGCCAGGCGGGCTGGCTCGGGACGGCCTTCATGCTCGGCTACTTCATCACGTCGCCGCTGTTCGGTCTTCTCGGCGACCGCTCGTCGCGCAAGTGGCTGATTGCGGCGGGCATTTTCATCTGGAGCCTGGGCACGGTGCTGACGGGTTTTTCCGACCGGCTGGCGCTGGCGCTCGGCTGGCAGGCGTTTGCGGTGATGCTGGCGTTCCGCGTGATGGTCGGAGTGGGCGAGGCGAGTTACGCGACCATCAGCCCGAGCTACATTTCGGACACGTTCGGTCCGGCGAAGCGGAACAATGCGCTGACGATTTTCTATGTGGCCATCCCGATCGGGGCGGCGCTGGGGGCCATCGTGGGCGGCGAGATTGGCGGGCGCTGGGGCTGGCAACACGCCTTCATCTGGGCGGGCGCGCCAGGGTTGCTGCTCGCGGTGGTGCTGCTCCCCTTTGCGGAACCAAAGCGCGGCGGCGCGGACGGGGTGGTGGTCGAGAAGCCCGCGCGCGGCGATGTGCTCAAGCTGTTCCGGCTGCCGGACTACCTGCTCGTGGTGGGCGGCTACCTGGCCTACACCTTCGCGCTGGGCGCGTTCGCGCACTGGGGGCCGACGTTTCTCAACCGCATGCACGGGCTGGCGGAAGCGGACGCGGCCAGGTTCTTCGGCCTCGTGCTGGTGGTGGCGGGCCTGGTGGGCACGTTTGCCGGCGGCTTTGCGGCGACCGCGTGGCGCAAACGCAACCGCGCCGCCTACGCCTGGGTGCTGGGGTTGTCGGTGTGCGTCGCCGTGCCGCTGGCGTTCGGCGCGTTTCTCGCGCCGCAAAAGGGCGTGGCGATGACAGGCCTGGCGGGGGCGATGTTCTTTCTTTTTCTCGGCACCGGGCCGGTCAACACGCTGATCCTGGAAACCGTGCCGGTAAATCTCCGTGCCAGCGCGATGGCGATGAGCATTTTCCTGATTCATCTCTTCGGCGACATGCCCTCGCCCCTGCTGGTCGGCTGGCTGTCGGATGAATGGGGCAGCCTGCGCTCGGCGGTGTTGATCTTGCCGGTGGCGTTGTTGGGGGCGGCGGCGTTGTGGCTGGCGCTCGCGCTAAAAATGCGGCGGGCCAGCTAGTCCGGATATATCACACTCCGGGGGGCGGAGCGCCGGTTGGCAACCGGCTTGTCGCGGTAAAACATCCCAAGCCGGTCACCGACCGGCGCTCCGCTCGGTCGGCATTTCTTGCGGAGGGTGAAATATCCGGGCCGGGGCCGCCGGCGGGGGGATTCCGCAACCGGCGCGAACGTCCGCCAGCGCCGGGCGTGGATTGCGCCCCCGTTCCGCCCCGCTGCTCCCGGATTTCGGCTTTGCCCTCCGGCTCACCCGTGGCCGGCTTCCTCCTCGCGCGCGGCGTCCTGCACGGCTTGTTCGACTGGCTCGCGGCCGGCTTCCTGCAATTGGAGATGCCGCCGGAACAGGAAGGTGCCCAGCGGCGTGACCAGCGCCATGCCACCGATGATGAGCCACATGATTTCCGACTGGCGCGGACCGTCCGCCGGGCAATACCACGCCAGCAGCCAGCCGGAACTCAGGCCCACGGTGAATTTCGCCACAAAGTAGGGCAGCATCGAAAGCGCCATGTAGGACGCCTCCTGGCCCTTGGGCGCGATGGCGGCGGCGTATTCATACAGCCGGGGCGACCAGAACGCCTCGCCAATCGAAAGGAAGAAGATAAAGAGGAAGATGCCCATCCAGAGCGGGTTCACCGGCCCGGCCACCTTGAGCCAGTCCTGCACGATCAGCTTGCCGAACCAGCCATCGGCGAGCGGCTGGAACCACTGCGGCGGCACGGCGATGAAGAACACCGACAACGCCGACACCAGGCTGCCAAACGTCACCATCCGGTAGGCGGACACCTTCTGCGTCAGCGCCCCGCAAATCGGCACCAGCACCACGATCATCAGCGAGTTCATCATCCCGCTCAGATGCGCGAACGGCGCGCCGTCGCCCAGTTCGCGGATGGCGTATTTCGGAAAGGTGTAGGCCAGGTGGTAGAAAATCATCTTCACCCCGACCACGAGCGTCATGAACAGCAGGAAGCGGTAGAACGCCTGCTGCCGCCACAGGCCGGCAAAGATGCGGAAGGTTTCCCGCCCGGCATTGCGCGCGCCTTGCCAGAGCGGGCCGAACAGCCCGGTCCCGCCCGCCGCCGCGGGCGGCGGCTGGATGCGGACGCCCGCCTCCGTCATCTCCACCCCCTCGCGCATCCAGAACCAGACGAGGATCAACCCAGGCACGGTGAAGACCACGCCGAGCGCGATGAGCATTTGATACGGGCATTGCTGGAGGCTGTGCCAGGTGAACGTCCACAAATGCGCCGTGTGTTCCACGCCGTCCGCCGAGGCGCGCGTGGCGGCGGCGCGGACCTTGTCAAAGAGGACGTCACCGATGGCGAAGCCGAAGTTCATCAGCGCATAATACAGCGCGAAGGCCACCGAGCGCTGGGCGGCGTTGGTGTAGCGTTTGCAGGCCGCCGCCATCACTGGAATCAGCAGCGCGATGCCCGCCGCCTGGAGATACAGGCCAAAAGGAATCACCACCCACGGGTTGGCCGTCACCGTCATCACCAGACGCGAGACCAGGCAGATCCAGAAGCCCAGCAGGAAGGTCTTCCGGATGCCCAGCGCGTCGGTCAGCGAGCCGACGAGCACCGTGATCAGCGTCATGATCGCCGACCAGACGGCCACCATCGCGCCGGCGGATTCGTCGCCCAAATGCAGGTCGGCGGAGAGCCAGAGCGTGAGCACGCCCGCCGCGCCGACCTTGTAGGCGAGGTTCTCGAAAATGTAGGCCACATAGACGATCCACAGCTCGCGGGGCGTGGCGCGCAGGCTGGTGAACTTCTTGAGGAAACCCCGGAAGCCGGAGGCGGAGGCGGGCACGCTCATGCGGGAATGGCCGCAGGTAAGCGGAGGCGCGCGGCGGGAACAAGCCATTTTCCACGGCGGCACCCAGGCCGGGCGCATCTCAGTTTCTTGCAGGCGGTGGCGGCAGGCATCCTGCCTGCCGTAGAGGGCGGCATCCTTGCCGCCCGGAATGAGCGTGGCTCCGGGCGGGCGACATGAACTTGCCGAGCGCCCCGTGC
>Ga0209381_1001986_pt1 | contig 28423 bp, 19 predicted proteins | sample DewCreD2012metaG_FD_184111 | JGI IMG/M metagenome (GOLD analysis project Ga0209381, IMG submission 184111) | Hot spring sediment bacterial and archeal communities from British Columbia, Canada, to study Microbial Dark Matter (Phase II) - Dewar... ...
GCATCACAGCGACCGGGGCGTGCAATACGCCAGCGGCGAACACCGCTCCCTGAGCGTGGCGGCCGGGCTGGAGTTGAGCATGAGCCGGGCGGGCAATCCGTATGACAACGCCACGATGGAAAGCTTCCTGGCCACCTACAAACGCGAATGCGTTGGCCTGGCCGAAGAAGCGGGCGGTTACGCCACGCGCGCCGCGGCCCAACTGGATTTCTTCAACTACGCGGAAACGTACTACAACCGGGCGCGGCGCCACAGCGCGCTCGGCTTCAAATCCCCTGTGGACTTTGAACGCCAACTAAACTAAAACATCCATGCGCACCACCCCTCTGAAGGTGTCCATCAAACCGGGTGAGGCCCAGGGCGTTATTGCCGTTGGTACGGACGAAATACACAACGGCCTCCGCTCGAAAGCTTGTGACCGTCCCGATCACACAGATGAGCTGCAGCGCGGACAAGGCGCGGCGGAGGCCCGCAGGAGTGGGATGTGTCGCGGCGCTCATGGATAACTCCTTTCTTCATTGCGGCTTGCTCAAGCGGAAGAACTTGCTGCCTCCCAGCATCGGCTCGGTGAACTCGAGGTTCGCGCCGTTGGTCTGGTAGGGCGGCGGAATGACGTGCCAGGGGACGGCGGGGTTGGCCAGCGCGGTGGTGGCCTCCACCACCCAGCCTTCGCTTCCCACAATCGGCCAGGAGATGACAAACGCGTCATTGGGGGCGAGGACAAAGGAAAACAACGGTGTGGTCACTTCACGCCAGATGCCAAGATTGTAGGACGGCTTGCCGCCCGCCGTTTGGAAATAGCCGCCGAGAAACAGGTCGTCCCCCGCCAACGCCAGCGCAGAGACGGTGTTGTCCACCCCTCGACCGAGGCCCTGCCAACTGTGGCCATCCCATTTGGCGACGCCATAGGTGCCGGCCATAGCAAAGTCCCCACCGGCATACACGTTGGCTCCCTTGACCACGATGGCGCGCACGCGGCCAGCCAGCCCACCGCCCAACGCCGACCAAGCCGCGCCGTTCCACCTCGCCACCCGGTTCACCACAACGCCCCCGGCGGTGGTGAAATCGCCTCCAGCGTAGAGGTTGGCCCCATCCACGGCCAGCGCGTACACGGTGTTGTCCATGCCCTCGCCCAGAGCCGACCACGCGCCGCCGTCCCAGCGGGCGATCCGGTTGGCACTGAGGCCCCCAGCGGAAGTGAAGGAACCGGCGACGTAAACAGCCGTATCACTCGCCGCGAGGGCGTTCACGGGCGCGTTGACGCCTCCGCCAAGGACCGACCAACTGCTGCCGTCCCACCGGGCCACGTGCCCGACGGAGGGCAGATTGCCTCCGGCGTAAAGCGTGGAGCCGCCAACGGCCAGCGCCGAGACGCAGGGCCACTCCCCCGGCAAACCGTCCCCCAGCGCCGACCAGTTGGCGCCGTCCCATCGGGCCACATTGAGCGCGCGGACCGCGCCGGCATTCGGGAAAGCGCCGCCGACATAGACGTCGCTTCCGCTTATGGCGATGGCGAAGACGCTGTCGTGCCAATCCGTGCCGATTCCATCTCCCAAGGGCGACCAACGGGTCCCGTCCCATTTGGCGATCTTGTTGACCGGCAGCGAGCCGGCCAACGTCATGTCTCCTCCCACATACACGCCGCCACTGCCGGCGGCCACGGCCCACGTGGAATTGTCGAGCCCCTGGCCATCACCCAACGTCCACCACCGACTACCATCCCAGCGGGCAATGTTCCACACTCCCAAGGCCCCGTTGTCCGCCCGGAAGAGGTGGCCGCCGGCGTACAAACCGCCGTTGCCTGCCGCCAGAGCTCGCACTTCTGATTCAGCACCGCCGCCGACCGACGACCACGAGCCCTCGTGCCAACGGGCAAGGTTACGCACAGCGACTCCGCCGGCTTCAGTGATCTCGCCGCCGACGTAAACATTGTTTCCCTCCACCGCCAGCGCCCGGACGCGACCCGCTACACCCGTGCCCAGCGACGACCATTGGCTGCCGTCCCAAGTCGCGATGCCGCGCAGGGCAACCTCGCCCGCGGACGTGAAATCCCCACCGGCATAGAGCAAGCCGCCGCTCACCGCCAGGGCATCGGGATACGAGTTGAGGCCGCTGCCGAGGGGTGACCAGGATTGGCCATCCCATTTGGCGATGAAACTTGCGTTAGTTGTTCCGGCGGTGGTGAAGCCGCCGCCCACGTAGAGGTCACTGCCGCTGGCCGCGAGCGATATCACCAGCCCGTTGACCCCCGCGCCCAGGGCGGACCATTGCGCGCCGTCCCACCGGGCGATGTTACGGACGCTGACGCCGCCGGCCCCGATGAAATCACCGCCGACATACAAATTTCCGCCGGACACCGCCAGCGCATAGACTGCGCTTGAAGCCGTGCCGACGCCGGTCGTGAGATTCGTCCAGTAGCTGCCATTCCACATGGCCACGTTGCGCGCGCTGACACCGCCCGCATACTCAAACGCCCCGCCCACATACACGCGGTCTCCGTCCACAGCGATGGCATGGACGCGGGGGAATCCGAACCGATTGGTGAGTCCGCTGCCCAGTGCCCACCAGCGGCTGCCATCCCATCGCGCCACGCATGAGGCGGCCACCTCCCCGGCACGGCTGAATTCACCTGCCACGTAGAGGTTGGTGCCGCTGACAGCCATGGCGAAAACTCTGCCGTTGAGGCCTGGGAGGGAGAACCGGTGGTCCCAGTTTTCGTCGCCGGCTGCCCCATGCATCGGTGCCGCCAATGCGAGCATGGTCAAAAGGCTCAGGGCGGTGGTAATTCGTGCTGTTTTCATGGTCTTGGAATGGTTGAAGGTTACAAGTTCACGATGAAAAACGGCGAGGGATTGTCAGGGTTTGTGCAGGCGGTAGAACTTGTTGCCGGCAGGTGCCAGCTCGAGGAACTGGAGGTTCGGACCGTTGGTTTGGTAGGGCGGCGGGATCAGCGGCCAGGGCACAGCCACACTGGAGAGCGCGTTGGTGGCCTGCAACACCCAGCCCTCCGCGCCCGCCAGCGGCCAGGACACCACCACGGTGTTGTTGGCCGTGAGGAACACGGTCAGATACGGCGCGCCGGGCGTTTGGACTGCGGCGATCACGCTCCAGAACCCGCCGACCAGCGTGTACGGCCCGCTGCTCATTGTGTTAGCGTCGGGCTGGCCGAGGGTGCCGGTGACGGAATACACCCCGCCGGTGCTGGTGCCCCCGCCGCCGTCCACCGTGTGCCAGGGGATGCTGAACGACTGAGTCAGCGCGGCCGCCAGCCCGCCACCGGCCACCAGCAGCAGCGGGGCCATGTGCCGGGCGAAGCTTTTGGAGCGCGCCAATCTGCGGGCGCTTTGGGGAAGCGGTGCGCCGTGACCGGGCGAAAGCGGCGGACGGTCGCCGCAGTCCATGAAGGTGCCGCGCCCGTCAGCGCGCACGTCGGTTTTCGGGCATTGGATTTGTCTCGGAATGTGAGCTTCGGATTGCGGAGTTTTCATTGTGGGCCTCCGTTCACTTGAGGAGTTGCCGGACCAGTTGCTTGAGTTCCGTCAGTTCGCGCCGCAATGCGGCATTCTCGGCGTCCCGCCGTTTCAACTCGGCTCGAGTCTCCTCGATCTTCTGGTTCAACCCCTGGATGGCCGCCAGGGCCACGCCGTCGGCGTCCACCGTGGCAATGTGCTTGTCGTCCGTGCCCAGGCCGAAGGCGGCGTGGAAGTCCTGCGCCGTCGGTCCGACGTGTTGGGTTGCTGCGTCTCCTTTGAAGTTCCAGCGCGTGATGGGCAGCGCGGCCACTTTCTCCAGCACTTCCCGACTGTCCACGGCGGTGAAGTTCTCTTTGGCCGCCCGGTCACTCGCCTGGCTCAAAGTGCCGGTAATCGCCAGGTTGCCGGACTGATCCACCGTGGCCAGCGGGGTGTAGGTGCCGTCCAGCGCGTATTTGCCGATGCGCACGGTCTTGCCGCCCATCGCGGGCATGCCCAGCACCAGGCTGTGGGCCTCCATGTAGAGGCCCCATCGGCCGTGGCCCTGCTTGCTGGGCGGCGCGGTGGTGTCGAACGGGTCCCAGCCGCGGGTGACGAGCGGGGTGTCCGCGGCGCTCAGCGCGATGCCGGGGCCGCTGCCGGTGTCCACCCGCACGCCGCCGGTGGCGCGGAGGTTGAACTGGTTGCTGCGGGTCGAGGCGAAGTCGGTGTCGGTCGCGTCAGCCCAGACGAAGGCGCCTTGATGCCCGGCTTTTGCACGACGCCCCCCGGCGAAACTGTAAGCGCCGTCGGCTGCGTTGTGCCATCCGCCTGGCACCGCGGCGTAGCCGCCGCCCGCGCTGTTGTACGACCCACCCCCTATGACTGCGTAATGCGCGTTGCTCAGGATGGCATTGCCTAAACCGCCACCGATCACGCCATAAATGACTCCGGGCCCGACGGTGTTGCGTTCACCCCCACCGACCACTGCAACCAAGGCGTCGGGCTGGATTGAATTCTGATTCCCACCGCCAATCACGCCATGCTGTGCATTCGATTGGACGGTGTTACCCCATCCGCCGCCCACAACAGAAAAGCCGACCAGGGAATCAATGCCGTTGGCATAGCCGCCGCCGATGGTGCTGCTGGTGACATTGGAGCCTAACGTGTTGGCATAGCCGCCCACGATGCTGCTCCACGCTGCCGAAGACTGGATCGTATTCAGATGTCCACCTGCGATGACACTGCTGCTGGAGTTGGACTGTATGGTGTTGTACTGCCCACCACCGATGGCAGAAGCGAGAGCTCCGGCCTGGATGCGGTTCCGCGAGCCTCCAGCGATGGAGGCGAATTGGGAGTTTGCCCCGATCACGCATTGAGCGCCGCCCCCAATCACAGACGAGTTCGCATTGCTCTGGATGGTGTTCTGAAGGCCGCCGCCTATGGCCGCCCCGGCGACTCCGGAGTCCACTGCGTTCGCTGATGAGCCTGCAATGTAATTCGGCGCACCAGCCGGGTTCGGCTCCAATCGCAGGGCGCGTTGGTTGTTGACCTTTACTTCCAGAGGCTGGTCGTCGGTCGTGCCCAGGAAATGCGTGCCTGGTGTCGTGCCCGCGTTGCCCGTGGCCCGCCAGAAGGTGGTGTTGAAGCTGGCGGCATTGACGTCCGCCGCCGCCACCGTGCCGTCGGCGATCTTGGCGCTAGTCACTGCGCCCGAAGCCAGCGCGGGTTCACTGACACTCCCGGCGGCCAGGGCGGCTCCGCTCAAACCGGTCAGCCCGGCTCCGCTGCCGGTGAATCTTTCCGCCGTCACCGTGCCTGCCACGTGCAGGGCGGATTGCGGGTTGTTCGTGCCGATACCCACGCCGCCGCCCGCACGGATCAGGAACTGGTTGTTCTTGGTGGAGACGAAATCCGCGTCCGTCGCGTCGGCCCACACGAAGCTGCCATCATGAATCGCCTTGGCCCGGCGTCCCGCCGCGAAGCTTTCCGCGCCCCCGGCCACGTTGTTCCGCCCGCCGGGCACGGTGGCGTAGCTGTTGGTGGCCGCGTTGTCCCTGCCGCCGGCGATGGTGGCCCAGTCGTGCGTCGCCTGGTTGAAGGAGCCTCCCGCCACGGTGGCGAAGGGCGCACCCCCAAGGTTGTTCCATCCCCCGCCGATGGTCGCCTGCCGCGCGTTGGTCTGGATGGTGTTCTGCCATCCTCCGCCGATGGTCGCAGTGTCCGCGTTGGTCAGAATGGTATTCGCCCAGCCCCCACCAATGCTCGCCGAAAAGGCGTTGGTCCCGATCCGGTTGTAACCGCCGCCGCCGATCGTTGCGTTGGTGGCGCCAGAGAAAATGAAGTTGAACTCGCCCCCGCCAATGGTGGCTTGCAGGGCTTGGGGATAAATCGAGTTGAGCGAACCCCCGCCAATGGTCGCGAGCGCAGCTCCGGCCTGAATCGAGTTGCCCATGCCTCCGCCGACGGTTCCGGCGTTGGCCCACGGCTGGATCGTACCGCCTCCGCCCCCGCCGATGGTTCCGAAGTGGGCTAGCACACTGTTCGTGTAGGGATAGTTCCAAAAATCGGCCGCGCCGCCTCCGCCGATGGTCGCCCCCACCACCCCGGGGCCGACGTAGTTGACCGGCGAGCCGCCAATGAGGTTGGGCGCACCGCCTTCGTTTGGCTCGAAGCGCAGCACCCGGCTGTTGTTGGCTTTGATCTCAACGGGCTGGTTGTCGGTCGTGCCCAGGAAGTGCGTGCCGGCAGTCGTGCCCGCGTTGCCGTTGGCCCGCCAGAAGGTCGTGTTGAAACTGGCCACGTTCACGTCTGCCGATGCCACCGTGCCGTCGGCGATCTTGTCGGTGGTGACGGCCCCGGGGGCCAGGCTGGTGCTGCCCACGACACCGGCGGCGACGCCAAAAGCGTTGTTGGCCGCCCCGGCGTTGACCGCATAGAGCGTGTGGGGCGTTGGCGTAAGCGGCTGGCGGGGGCTTAGCGCTGTGAATGAGGCCGCGCCGTTGGTGCGCACGGCAATCTCCAGCCAGCGGGCCTCGCCGGTGAAGACGCCGGGGCCGAAGTCCAGCGTAACGGTGAACAGACCGTGGGACACGTCCACCAAGCTGTTCGTGATCGGCCCGGCCACGAGACCGCCGCCGCTGGCGGCATCGTAAATCGCGAAGCGGAAGTCGTAGGCGCCTTGGGCCGGCTGGCCGGCATCAGCCAGTTGGCCCTGATAGGTGAAGGCCGTGCCCAGCGGCGCGGCCGTGAGGGGGCTGCCCATCAGGCCGAGCAGCGGGGCGAGGCGGATCAGGTGTTCGATCTTCATTGGGTTGTTTGTGGTTCAGGGTTAACTAGGGGATCGGACCGCACCCGGCCGACGCCGGCCCAAATCCGGGGAGCGAAGGCGGTGCCTCGTCCGCTGGCGTGGGCTGGCTCCCGTGCTCCAAAGAGTTCCGCGTGGGCTCGGACACCAGGACCGGATTCAGGCTTCGGACTTGTTTCGGTTTTCGGGTGCTGAGCTTCAGTCTTCTCTCCGGGGGGTTGTGCCAACAGCAAAGCTGGCAGGGGAGCAAGGTTGCCCAAGACAAGCCGGTCATTGGGACGGCAGTTGGCCAGATACACGGTGCTTGCCCCCTGCCAATGGCCGTGGGGGTGGTTCATGGGATGAGGGATTCGACGGCGATGCAATAGAACCCCGTGGCATCCGGTGGTATGGCTACATACACGGTCTCCGGCGCGCCACTGCCGGGCAGCGTTTCCAACGTGAGCGGGTCACTAATGGACCGGGCATGGGGGACAAGTTGCCACTCCGCCGGGACGAGCTGCGCCCCGCGCAGCACGCGATACTGGTTGCCAGTCTTGGTGGTAAAGGTCAGCCGCAACCGGTTCGTCCCAGCCAGTTCGCATCGCACAAGGGCACAGCCGATGATTTTGCGGGCCAGGACGAGATTCGTGTTCAGAACGCCACCCGCGATGGGCAAGGACACGTCAATGGCCACCTGGTTGATGTTGGTGTAGGCCACGTTTGTCCAGGCGGGTAGCCGGTAGAGCAGGTAGTTGGTACTGATCGGCTCGCAGAAGGCGATGCGGAAGGTTTTGTTGCCGTTCGGCCCGGTGGCGCCAATCCGGAAGCCGTAGGCCGTGGCCCAGTCCAGGTCAGCCGGTGCGCCGCTGGGTGGGTAATTCAGCGGATCGGCGGCCGGCGCGTTGGTGATCTCAGCCAAAGTGACGGTGACGCCGGCCGAGAGCGCGGTGATGCCGACGGCGCAGGTCCGGTTCGTGAGCGAACGCTCCGCACCGTCGTCATCCACCACGGTCAGCCGCACGACAAAGCTGCCGGCGTTGGTGTAGGTGTGCTGGACGACCGGGCCGTTGGTCGTGACGCCGTCACCGAAGTCCCATTCCCAGGCGACCACCGTGCCGTCAGGGTCGCTGGACGCGGTGCCATCGAAGGTGATGAGTTGACCCGGCGGGGCGGGCGACGGGCTGAAGGTCATTTGCGGGACCGGCGGGTGGTTGGGAGCAAGCTTGAACAGCCAGTTGGAACTGCCGTTCCAGCCCAGGATAACAAAGCTGCCGTCGGCCAACGCGAGCACCTGCCGCCCGCCTTCACTCACGTCCGGCGCGCCCAGCAGCCGCGTCCATCGGGTCTGGCCGTCCGAATCGGTCACCCAGATGGCGAGGTCCTCCCGGATGCCACCACCTGGGTGATCGCCCACGACGATGAACCCGCCGTCGGGGGTCACCGCGCCACCTCGCCCACGGCAGTGCATAGTCCTTGAAGGCCCCGGCCAGGTCTTCACCCACACCGGGTTACCGGCGCTATCGGCCTTCAGCAGGCAAAACCGGTAACGCAGATCATAACTTGGTGCAGAATACGTGCCGGAGGCTACGAAGCCGCCGTCCGCAGTGGGCACGACCCAGCGGGCAAGGTTCACCTGGTACTCCGAGCCTGTGGAGCAGCTCCATTCCACGGAATGGTCGTCTCGCACTTTGGCGACCAGAAACTGGTTGAAGTCCGTTTCGTCGTCGCCGCCGCCACAGGCCAGGACGTAGCCTCCGGTTTCGGGCAACGGCACGACCCAGTACGCCCTGTAACCTGGAAAATCCAATTTCCACTTCTCCAGTTCGTTGCCTTCGGCATCAGTACGGACCAGCCAAGGGTACATGCGGGGAACCCAGCCTCCGTTGGTAATGGTCGAGCCGCCGAGAATGTAACCTCCGTCCGGCAGAGGGGCGACACACCAGGCTTGTTCGCTGTTGTTGCCCGGCACCAGGTATGCCCCAAACCACTCGATCCCGCCCGCCTCGTCCACCTTCAACAACCAACCGTCGCCGGCAGTGCCGGAGCAGGATCGCCTTCCCGCGACCACGTAGCTGTTGGTTGGGGCACGGGCCACGCCAAAGCCGGCCTCGCTGCGGTTCGTGCAGACGGCGTCTCGATAGCGCTTGTCCCAGACCGGGCGCCCCCGGCTATCGGTCCTGAGCAGCCACAAGTCGCCGGTGTTCGCGTCGCCACGTCCCCGGTCCTGACCGGTCAGCACGAACCCGCCGTCCCAAGCTTCTGTCAGCGCGTACAGAATGTCGCTGGCGTGCCTGCCGAAGAACCGTTCCCATTGCAGCGCCAGGTCCACCACGATTACCACCTGCGAGGTCGAGGCCAGCACGCCGTTGGTGTTCACCACCGTGAGGGTGACGGTGTTGGTGCCCAACTGCCGGTAGGTGTGCCGCACGATCGGACCGGTCGCCGTGCTCCCGTCCCCGAACTCCCATTCGTAGGCTGCGATGGCGTTGCCGGGCGCGGTCGAAGCCGAGGCATCAAAGGTCACTTCCTGATCCCGAAACACGGGGCTGGCCGGAGAAACGGTGAACGCCGCGACGGGCGCCTGCTGCGACGCGTCCACTTTCACCACCCAAAGGCAGTTGGTGCCGTCGGACAGCGTGGCGTTGCCGGCCACGATGTAATGCCCGTCCTCGGCCATTGCGCCCGCCACGCCGCGGGCGCCCGTTTCCGTGCCCAGGCACAGCTCCCAGGCGGGCTGACCGGCTGGGTCGGTTTTCACCAGCCATAAGCAGGGCACGTTATCCGGCCGCCGCGTGGGCGACGTGCCCACCACCAGCCAGCCGCCATCCGGCGTGGCTACGAGGCTGTTACCGACCCCGTTCGAATTGACCTGGGACCAGACCACCCCTCCGCCAGCGGCGAATTTCGTCAGCACGGTGGAGAAGTTTGTGTCCTGACACCGGCGGTTGCCCAGGGCCACGTAGCCGTCCGCCACCTGCTGGATCACCAGGTATCGGTCGCGGTAGCAGTTCGTGCCGGCGGGCGTTTCAGCCGCCCGCCACTCGATGCCGAAGGACGCATTGAGCTTGGTGACGCGACTGCAATCTTCCCTGGGCGAATGCCCGCCATGGTTCCCAAGTCCCAGTACGTAGCCCCCGGTCAACCCCGGCGCGAGCGCGTAAACCGCCTGGCAAACGCCAGGCTGGGTCGTGGTGACCACATGCAGGTACGCATCCAACCGCAGCAGCCAATCCTGAGAGGGCCCGCCCAATGGCGCTCGCCGGGCGCCCACCGCGAAGCCGGTCGGTTCCTGGATCATGCAGAAGCCTTCGCTGTTCCAACCGTTCACGCCGACATGTTGATGGGCCTGCTTGACAAGGTTTAGATCCAGCCTCACCGCCCACAGCGCCGGCGCGCCCCACAGTGGATCGAGTTCCTCATAAAACTTCGAGCCGGTGACGGCGACGCCCGCGATGGTGCCCGCGGCATTGGTCACCGGGATAATGGCCGCGATCCGGTTGTAGGCCCCCTCGGCTTGGAAATTGGTGCGGAGCAACACTGCGCCGTCGTTTCCGCTCACTTTGGCCAAGACCGCGTAATCGGGGTCGAGGCCCGACGTCCCCACATGGTTGGCTGCCACCACCACGCCGCCGGGACAGGCCGCGAGGCCCACCGCGGGCGTGTTGGTGCTGACCAGCGCGCCCCAAAGACAACCAGGAGGGTGCAAGAAGTAACTCGTGTCGGCTATGGCCTGAGTGGCACATGAGGCCGCAAGCAGCGCGGCCGTTCCGAGCATGATTCTGGTCGGTTTCATGACGCATCAGTGGTTGAGGTTAAACGGGGGATCCAGGCCGCCGCGCGGCCGAACCGGCAGCGGTCTGAAGGCGAAAACGCGGCTCGGGGTGCCTGCGCTGACGGGTCTGCACTCCCGCGCCCCGAGGCTCCTGGTTGCCCCACGGCCGACGGGGGCAGGGTGTCGGCCGGAAACGCAATGTGGCGACACGGCGGTGCACTCCCAAACGCGGCACCCGGGTCGGGCGACAGGCTCGACCTTGGAACCTCGATCCTGTTGTGGACTTCGGACTTTGTTCTTCAATCTTTTCCTCAGGGTTTGTGCAAGCGGTAGAACCTGTTGCCGACCGGCGTCGGCTCGATGAACTGGAGGATCGGGCCGTTGGTCTGGTAGGGCGGCGGAATCAGCGGCCAGGGCGCGGCCACACTCGGCAGCGCGTTGGTCGCCTGCAACACCCAGCCCTCCGCGCCGGCCAACGGCCAGGACACCACCACGGTGTTGGTCGCGGTGCGGACCACGATCAGATCCGGCGCGCCGGGCGTTTGCACCGCGGCAATCACGCTCCAGAACCCGCCGGTGAGGGTGAAGTCACCGCCACTGAGCACCGACCCCGCATCGGGCTGACCGAGGGTACCGGTCACGACGTAACCCCCGCCCGTGCTCGTGCCGCCGCCACCGTCTATTGTCCACCAGTCCAGCGCAAACTGCGCGAGGGCGAACGGCGGAACACAGAACGCGAAAACCAGGAGAGCGCACACGGTCGCGCCCTGTTTGGAGTATGCCGCCTCAGCGGTGCTTCGGGCCACAAGGGGCCAAAGTGGTGTCGCGCTGCACTTGCCGACGCACTCCGAGGCACCGCCGCGCTCTCGGGCCTGTGTGTCGTATGTCGGGCTTTTCATCGGCCCCCGCCTTTTACTGGATGAGTTGCTCGACCAGTTGCTCCAAGCGGGCCAGACGGTCCCGCAGGGCGGCGTTGGCCGCGCGCTCCTCGTCCAGACGCCGGCTGAGTTCCTGCACCGCCGCGGCGGTGTAGATGGTCAGCGGATGGGTGTCCACCTGCAGAATGTCGGAACCGTCCGACAGCTTCTCGCCGCCGGGCTGCACGTGGTCGGGGAAAACCTCCGCAAACTCCTGCGCGACCACATTCAGGTACCGGCGGTCCTCGATGCCGGGGTGGGCGGCGCGGTAAGCGTCGGTGTAACGGAAGCTCACGAGCCGCACCCGGGACAGGGTCTCGATCGCGTTGGTCACGGTGGCGATGTCCTGCTTGATGCGGGCGTCCGAGTTGGCCAGCCAACTGCCGGCGGCGGTCTTGGAGGCGTTCCCTTCGACTTCAAGCACATTGCCTGTCGGCGTCCGGCCAACGCCCACCCGGCCGTTGTTCAGGATGGTCAGGCGTTCGGTGAAGCCGGTGTAGAAGGACAAACTGTATTGGTTGCCGCCGGCTGTACGCTTCGAGGCGATGCCCTCGCCACTGCCGGCGCCGAAGCACAGGCCCGGCCAGAGTGCTCCGTTGTTGGTGTTGTGGGGGTCGAGCACCACATTACCGTTACCATCCCAGGTCAGGATGACGCGCGGCCCGCTGGCTGTAACGCCCAAAGCCCCGCCGGTCCAGCCATAGAGCACCGGCCCGTCCACATTCACCCCCGCAAAGCTCTTCCCCATGCCATACCATCCCAGACCGTGGTTCCGGTCGGTGCCGCCGCGCAGCCAGACGTCGAAGTCGCTCAGCCGCGTGGTCCCTTCGATGTCCAGCGACGCGTCGGTGGGCGCGCCGCCAATGCCGACGCCGCCAGATGCGCGGATCAGGAACTGGTTCGGCGCGGTCGAGGCAAAATCCGCGTCGGTCGCGTCGGCCCAGACGAAGGCACCGTCGTGATTGGCCTTGGCGCGGTAGCCGGCGGCGAAGGCAAAGTTGGTGGCGACATTGAAGTAGCCTCCGGGCACCGTTCCATGCACACCGACAACCGCGTTGCCCGAACCTCCGCCTATCGAGCCACGCCATCCGCTGGCGGTGTTCCCATGTCCGCCGCACACCGTGACGCCTTCGGCCAGCGCGTAGTTGTAATAACCGCCACCGACGGTTGCGTTTTCGCCCTCGACCCGGTTCTCACGGCCACCTCCCAGGGTGGAGTACGTTCCTTTGGCCAGATTCATGTATCCGCCGCTAATAACCGCAAAGTTATCAAAAACCTGGTTTCCTACTCCTCCGCCGATTGCCGAAACTCCGCCGCTGACCGTATTCCAGTGGCCGCCCGCGACGACGCTCATGTGCCCCGCTGTGTTCATGGCCCCGCCGCCGACCACGCCAAAGTCGGCGGTCACGGTGTTGGTTTGCGCGAGACCGAAATACAAGGGCGCTCCGCCGCCCGCCACCACCGCCCCAATCACACCGGTCGCGACGTGGTTGCCGGACCAGCCGGCGACGATGTTGACGGTGTTACTGGCGGTGGGTTCCAACCGAAAACCGGGAAGATTATTCGCGCGCAATTCTAGCGGCTGGTTGTCTCTCGTGCCGATAAAGTGTGTTCCCGGCGTGGTGCCCGCGTTGCCGCCCAGCAGCCAGACCTGGTTGGTGCGCGCCACGCTGGCCGCCAGGCGCGCATCGGGCACCGTACCGCTGGTCAGTTGGCTGGCGTTGAGTGCGGTCAATCCCGCGCCACTGCCCGTGAACTGGTTGGCGGGATTGTCGAAAGTCAGGACACCGGAATAGGTGCCCGCCAGATTCGCCGAGGGAACAGGGCCGCCGAGTTTGGCGGCCGGCAGCGCACCGGCCAGGCTGCCAGCCGTGATCGCGTAAGGGGTGGGCGTGAGTGGCTGGCGCGGACTCAGAAGGGTGAACGGGCCAAGGACGGTGCGCACTTCCAATTGCAGCCACCGCCCGGCGCCGGGAAAGCTGGCGCCAAAGTCCAGCGGCAGGGTGAACAGGCCGTTGGTCACGCTGACGACCAGGGTGGGCGGCGCGTTGTCGGCCACTTTCGAGCCGTCGTGGGGAGCGTCCCAAAGGGTGGGGCGAAATTCAGCGTTTCCGGTGTAAGGCGCCCCCTCGACATCCAGACGGCCCTGATAGGTGAAGAGCGTGTCTTGGGCCAAAGCCTTGGGGGATGTTCCGGGCCAGACGAAAGTCAGGATTGCAATAATCGCCAGCCCCATCGAACGAAGATTGAACCGGGTTTGCATGGCTACGAGGGACGTGGGTTCTATAAAAAACTATTGCTCACCTCGAAAACGGCAATGTGAAAAATGGTAATCACCTGCTGCCCGGGTTGGTGGCCTTGCCGGGCACGGTGACCGTCTGCGTCCAGGAGTTCCTTTCCCGGTCCCGTCGGAGGAAGGAACGGTCAGGTCGTGCTTGGCAGACCTTTGCCCGCTCCGCGCTGGGAATGAAGGCTTTCGCCGGCTGGTTTCGCCGGGTGCGCAACTGCTCCGACCGGTTTGGAGGGAACCACCCGGCAACGCTTGGCTGCCCGCCGGTTGCCCGGACTATGGGCAACGCTATTGGACCGGATCTTCAGTCGGTCTTTCCTCCGAACCCGGTGGTGCGTTGAGGAGGCCGATCTGGTCAGCGGTGAAGTCGGTCTTGGGCGCGAACTTCGGCGAGTCCATGTAGGCCAGCAGACTGGCGCGCATTTGCTTCGACACCGGATCATCCGCGTCGCGCGTGAGGTCGAAGCCGCAGACGATGATCCGGCCACGGCCAACCTTGCCCTCGACGATGAGGCCCAGCGGCCGGGCGGTGAACCAGTCGTCTATGACGCGCACGATCGGCTCGGTGCCCTTCGGCAGCAAATCCAGCCGCAGCGCGCCGGCGCGGTGGATGAGATACCACCATTGCCAGTTGCTGTGGAACTCGGTCGGGAACTCCGCGAGTGCGGGATGGAGCGGGTTGCACAGGATGCCCAACGTGGTGGGCGCCTGGCGGCCGGTCCAGGCGGTGTTCCAAAAGATGCTGGAGAAACCTAGCTTCACCGGCGCGGACTCGAAATTGCGGACCGCCTTGCCAGGCAACGTGAGCAGCAGCTTGCCGCCGGACGCGAGTTGCTGCTGGGCCGCGTCGTCGAACTGCGCGGTGACGAGGATGTCCTTCGCCGGCTCGGTCTTCGGCTGCACGGGATAGACCCAGAGGTCCCAGTCGTTTTCGAACTTGGTCCGGGGCGCGGCGTTCACGCCGGTTCCGCGTCCCGACGGTGAAGCGGCCTGAAGGCCACGCTCCACCGCAACGAGGAGCTTGCACTGCGTCGGCGCCGTCACTTTCTTCAACTCCGTCGAAACGCGACCGAGTGAGAAAAGTCCGTGGCCGTACGGTGTGTCCAGCGCGGGAAGAACCGCGCTCGCGAGTACCTTGCCGCCTTCGCCAACCAGTTTCCATTCCGCTGTAATGCCTGCGAGCGGCGTCGCTCCGAAGTGGGCAATGTCCACTTCTGCCTCCAGCGTTTCGTCCGTGGTGAACACCCGCTTCTTCAACCGCGTCAGCGGGACGGTCGAGTTGCAGAACCGGCTGTATTCCGCCGCCGTCACGTAGCCTTTCTCCTCCCAAAACGGATCGAGCACGCCAACGAGCGCGGTGCCCTGACCGGGAAAATCGTGCAGGTCCAGCAACTGGAAGCCGCCCATGCCCGGCGTGCGCAACGCCGACTCGATGTCCTCCTTGTAGCAGAGTGTCTGGAGCTTGCCGGATGCGAGCAGGAACTGCTTCGCCAGCCCGCCCATGCCGCTCTGCTCCAGCCGGTCGCGGAAGATCTCGAAGTTCCGCGGCTTGAGGTAGCCGGTGTATTTCCTCATCTCCTCGAAGTTCGGATAAACGCACCACTGACCAATCTCGTGGCTGACCACCGGCACCGGCCGCGCGGCGATGTAATCGCGATAGTCGGTGGTCGTCTCCGGCGGCTTCGCGTTGATGCGTGAGTTCAAGCCGCCGCCCCAGGCCTGGATGCGCGGGTCGGGCGTGATGTGGAACTGGTTCTCGGGAATCTGCGGCCAGCCGGCGCCGCTCGAATACAGACGTCGCGAGTCCTTCGCCTTGTAGTGCTCGACCCATTTCTTGAGCCAGGCCACGTGCTTGTCGCCGCCCGGCTCGTTGCCGGCCAGCAGCATCACAAACGACGGATGGTTGCCATAGGCCCGCAGGATGCGGTCGGCTTCGCGATACAACCAGTCGTCCACCGGCTTGCCGTCGCCGAGGGTGGTGGACTGGTTGGGCCAGGTGCCACACTCGACATGCAGGTACATCCCGAGTTCGTCCGCCGCCAGGAACGCGGCCTCCGGCGGGCAATGGGAGTGGAAGCGGAGGTTGTTCAACCCATGCGCCTTCGCGGCTCGGATGACCTTGCGCCACGACTCGACATCGGTTGGCGTGTGGCCGGTCTTCGGGAAGATGGCGCATTCGAGCGTGCCACGGAGGAACGTCTTCCGGCCGTTGATCGTGAACTGCGTGCCCTCGGTGGCAAAGTCGCGGAAGCCAAACAGCACCACCTTGCCCTCGTTGAATTCCTCGATCCGGGCTTCGCAGTGGTAAAGGTGCTGCTGAAATTCATCCCAGAGCTTGGGCTCATCCGCCAACTCGACTTCATGTGCAAACGTACCGCCGTCCGCCTGCCAGGCGATGTTGACCCGCTGCATGGGGCGCGGGATGAACGCCCCCCGTTCGACGGCTTCCTCCACAACCAGCTTCAACGTGCCGTGGCCCGCCCGGCCGGTGGCGTTGCCAATGCGACCGGTGACCGTTACGGATTTCCCGGCGAGGTGTGGATGAACTTGCAGGTCGTCAATCCACACCGGCGCCCGGGCATAGAGGGACAGATCGCCCACGATGCCGTTCCAGTTGCCCTGGGTGTGGTCGCTGACGCTGTGCGAGTTTTCGCCCACGTCCACAACCATGCGGTTGTCCACGCGGACGGTGAGGCGGTGCTTGCCGGAGGCGAGCTGGCCAAGGTCGTACTCGTGTGGCGTGGACAAGCTGTCGTTTGATCCGATGAATCGGTCGTCCAGCCAGACACGCGTCTCCCAGTGCGGGCGTTCCAGCGTGAGCACCACGCGCCGGTCCTGCCAGGCTTCCGGGATTTCAATTTCGCGCTGATACCACGCCGCGCCCTTGTAATACGTGTCCGGCTGGAGCCAGAACGGCACCTTCACCCGCCCCGGTTGGCGGTAGCGCGCGTATTCGGGCGCGGTGAAGAAGGACTTGTCCACAATGCCACCCACCCAGGGCGTGTTGGTGGTGATGGGGTCGCCGATACCCTGGCCCGGCAGGGAGCCGGGCAGTTTGAGGCGCCCGGGAAGATCGCGGTTGAACCAGGCCTCGGCGATGCCGGCGTCGGCGCGGTCGAGCGCGTAACGCCATTGCCCGGCAAGTGAAACAGCCGGCTCCGAACGGGCGGCCACAGCGAGGCACAAGGTCGGCAGAAGAACGCTTGAAAGTGCGGGGTGGGGTTTCATGCCATGAAGTGCACGGACGGGAAGCTACCGCAACCCGCCGGGCGGCTGGAAAGGAGAAAAGCGCGCGATGCCGGCGGAAGCGCGCCCTTCACTTTTGTCCCGGTCCGGCTTTGACGGGCCGGGGCGAGACTCCGTCGAGCCCTGACCTTTCGGAGCTGCGATCGGCGGCCGGCGGCAAGGCCAGGCGGGGTCGCCGAGGCCACTGCGGCGCTTTTTGACCGCTACGCGGTGCATCCTGGCCATCGCGACCCGTGGCTGCGGCTGCCTCAGCGCGGCAAGTCAACAGGGGTCCGTGTGACGACGGCAGCCACGAAGCCGCCTCGCCCCGGTTCACACCGGCGCTTGGTACGCCAGCCACAACGCGCGGAAGTAGCGCATCACCCGGAGCAGATCGGGGCTTTCCGGGATTTCCGCCAGACAAAAGCCCGCGTAGCCGATGGCGTTAAGCCGGTTCAGCAGCCGCCGCCAGGGGTACTCTTCGAGGAACAGGTCGCGCAAGTGAACCTCAACGATCTTGTCCTGCACCAGATCGAAGTTGGCGTCGAAGCCCAAGCCCTCGAGGTCGGTCTGGTTCGAGTTCCAGCACACGCCCACGTTCTGGTGGTCGGCCACGTCCATGATGGTCTTGATACGCGGTAAGAGCGACGTGCCCGCGCCGTGGACTTCGAGCCGGATTTGCTGACCGTGGTTGGCAGCGAACTCGCCCAGTTCGCGCAGCGCGCGGCCGATCTGCGCGAGCGTCTTTTCCACCGGCACCTCCCTGGGCAGGGCGTTGGGCCGCACCTTCACGCCGCTGGCACCGACATCGTGGGCCAGCACGATGTATTGCTTGGTCGCCTCGATGTCCCGGCGGAGCTGGGCGGAGTCGGGCGTGTGGTAATCGAAGGCGCTGCCCAGGCCGAACAGTTGCACCTTCGAATCGGCGAACCGCCGCTTTACCTCCGCACGCTGGGGGGCGGTCAACGTGACCTCGACGCCGTGCGCGTGCGTCGTGCGCAACTCGACGCCCTCGAAACCGGTCGCCTCGCAGTTTTTGATGATCGTGGGCACGTCCCAATCCTTGGCGAGGTTGTAGGTGACCAAGCCCAGACGCATCCGACCGGGGCCGGCGGGGGCGGACTGTGCGGCGGCGGCCTGGGGGAGCCGGCCCGCCAACCCGGTGGCGGCGGCCAGGCTGGCGGCCTGGAGAAAGCGGCGACGGTTGGAAAAGGTGGCGTTCATGGCAGCGAGCAAAAAAGTTCGGCGGCGGCAAGGCAAGCTCCAACCACCGGCGCCGCGCGGGCCGAGAGCAGTGGTCCGGCCCAAAGCCCGCACAAAATCGCAAGAGCGACTTGCAGCGATGGGCAGCACGGAGTATCCAATTCCCAGATTCACATACATGTAAGCCCATGAAACGCACCGCCCATCCAATCCGGCCGCGTGCCGCTTTTACGCTGATCGAGCTGCTCGTGGTGATCGCGATCATTGCCATCCTGGCGGGCATGTTGCTGCCCGCGCTGGGCCGGGCCAAAGGTAAGGCCAAGCAGACGGCCTGCCTGAACAACATGCGCCAGTTGGGCATCGCCACCGTCATGTATGTGAACGACTACGGCAAGTACCCCGGCTGCCTGTTCGCGCAGGGCGGGTTCCGGTACGTCTGGCCGCTGCGCCTGTTCACCCAGATGGGCACCAACCGGTCAGTCTTCTGGTGCCCCGCGGCGCGCGTGGACAGCAGTTGGGAGACGAACGTGAACAAGACGCTGGGCGCGCCATACATGACCGGCTCCGGCCGGGATCCGTGGGGCGTCAGTGAAACCTCGTTGTTCTCCATCGGCTACAACGACTGGGGCGCCTTCCCGGCCTTTTCGGACAAGGGGCTGGGCGGGGATGTGGATAACGCGCAATACGAGGTCAAGGAGTCGGCCGTCAAATCACCCAGCGACATGATCATGCTGGGCGACAGCAAGCCCGGCGACGGTAGCAGCCCCCGGCCCACGCGCGGCCTTTTCGACGCGAACATTGATCCGACAACGCCCGCCGAATGGCCGTCGAACCGCCACAGCCGCCGCACGGTGCTAATGTTCTGTGACGGCCACGCCGAGGCCGCCATCCGCAACGAGGTCATTGACCCCCGGAACGACAAGTGGCACCGGCGCTGGAACAACGATAACTCCCTGGCTGGTACTTGGACCGTGAGCCCCGCCGAAGCCAACAAGCCTGACCCGTGACCGGCAAAGCCGGCACGGCCTCTCCGGTCGCGTGTCAGGATACACCGGCCAAACCGAGCCACCTGGTCCGAGAACAGAAAATCCAAGCGGCACCTTACCGGCAGAGCCCGTAGTCGTAGCCGGGCGTTTGTGCTCCCTGCCCGCAAGAGATTCGTCCTGGCTCAAAATTGCGTCCCGCCGGCGATGTTTGGTGACTGACCAGCCAAGCGAAGGTTTCATGTTCCAAGAACCGGTGGGGCGGCCCGGTCCGTGCTTCAATCTCCCCGCTTGACCCGAGTCCTTACATGCTTACACTTTGACGGGTAGTTCAAGAATCCAACAATCGCCATGAACAAATCCAATTCCCGATTCCATATGCTGGCGGCGGTGGGAGTGATGGCCGCTTGTGCTTGGCAGACGTATCAAGCCAGCGCGAGTGGCGAGGCTGACCCCATTCAACGCCTTTCGCACATTGAAACGACCGTCGAAGACCTGGGCGGCGGCGTTTTCAAATACAACTACCGGGTGGTGAATGATTCACCCGGTCCTCAATGGATTTTTGAAGAAGTAGAAACCTGGCCCTCGATTGTGGGGTACGAAATCCCCCTGGATCACCCCGGCATCGTTTGGGACGTCACGTCACCGGCCACGTGGGACCACCGGTTCCTGAGCGCCTTCGAGTACGAGCAGGAATACGGCATTCCCAACCCCTTCCTCTCGGCTTACGTTCTGCAATGGTACGACGCCCAGTTCTTCAGCCGGCCGGCGGCCACGATGATCGTGCCGGAAGGTTTCAACGCCCGTTTTGAAGCCAATGAGTACGAACCGTTCGCCAATGGCTTCAGCATGCTGTCCAACCTGTCCCCGGTAGATGGTCCGTACGCCGCGCTGTGGGTGGACTTCGTTCGCAACATCGGCGACCCGCCGCTGCCCGGGGGCGGCATCACCGGCGGGGCGCTGCCTTACCGGATCATCCCGGAGGTGCCGGCTCAAGGCGTGGCCGCCCTGGGCTGCCTGGGCCTCGCCCTGGCCCTGAGCTGGCGGCGGCGACGCTCTTGAACATTTCGGCGGTCTGCAACTGCGCTGAACAGGGCAGCCGATGGGGCTTCGACATGGCCGTGCCGGACGCGCACCGGTGCGGCCGGTTTGTTTTCCCGGACGACAAAAACCGCCTTGCGCCCGCGCCTTCGCTAGCCAGACTCCCCGCATGAACACCAAGACCTGTGCCATCGCTGGCTTTGCGCCGGTCGCCACCAGGTCATTCTACCAACCGAATCCTAAACCCAACCCTGTGTTCAACCCATGAAACGCTTCCTATTCCCCGCCGCGCTGCTCGGTCTGACTTCGGCTCTGATGATCCGCGCCGCTGATACGTCCTTCAACGGCCTCGACCTCCACCTCGGCAACCTCTACCGCCTCTCGAACGCCAAATCGCGCTCGATCAGCCCGGAAAACTTCACCGGCGAAAAAGGCAAGGGCGGCATGTCGGTGGACGGCCCGGCCGCGCCCGCCGCCCGCGGCCTGGGCCAGGGCTGGAAGGTCTCGCCGTACGTACGGATCGAGTCGAAAAAGACCTTCACCATGGCTGAAATCGAGGGCCCGGGCTGCATCCAGCACATCTGGCTCACGCCCGCTCCGCTCGACAAGACGCGGTACTTCATTCTGCGCTTTTACTGGGACGACGAGGCCGAGCCGTCTGTGGAGGTGCCGCTGGGCGACTTCTTTGCCTGTGGCTGGGCGCGGTATTGTCAGATCAACTCGCTGGCCGTCTGTGTGAACCCCGGCAGCGCCTTCAATTCATACTGGCAGATGCCGTTCCGCAAAAAGGCCAAGGTCACGCTTGAAAACCTCGATGACCAGACGATGACGCTGTACTACCAGATTGACTACACGCTCACCGACGTGCCGGCGGACGCCGCGTACTTCCACGCCCAATTCCGGCGCGAGGACCCCCTCAAGACCAAGGGCCTGTACACCATCCTCGACGGCGTGAAGGGCAAGGGCCATTACGTCGGCACCTACCTGGCCTGGGAGGTCCACAGCACCGGTTGGTGGGGCGAAGGCGAGATCAAGTTCTTCCTCGATGGCGACACGCAGTTCCCCACCATCTGCGGCACGGGCACCGAGGATTACTTCTGCGGCTCGTACAACTTCGACACCGCTGGTCCGGACGGCAAGCGCCGCTACACCGAGTTCAGCACGCCGTACAGCGGACTGGCCCAGGTCATCCGGCCGGACGGCTTGTACGACGCGCAGACGCGCTTCGGCCTGTACCGCTGGCACATCGTGGATCCGATTCGTTTCGAGCAGGAGTTGAAAGTCACCATCCAAGCGTTGGGTTGGCGCAAGGACGGCCGCTACCTGCAACTCCAGGACGACATCGCCTCGGTGGCCTTCTGGTATCAGACCGAACCGCATGCCAAGTTTCCGCCCCTGCCCAGCCGGGACGAGCTCGAGTTGAAATAAGCCACGGCTGCCGCGCACTTTGCCGCCGGTTGCAGCGTCGCCCGCAAGGCAGCGGGTCACAGACGGAGACTCGCAGTCAAGCCCGCCGTTTTGGACGTTGAAGCGGCGAGACGGCGCCGCCACAATCTGCCAGCGGATGAACCTTCACGAGTACCAGGCCAAGCAACTGCTGGCGCGCATGGGTGTGGCCGTGCCGGCAGGCGGACCCGCCACGACGCCGGCCGAGGCCCGCGCCACGGCTGAGCAACTCTTCGCGGCCGGACACCAGCGAGTGGTCGTGAAATCGCAAATCCACGCCGGCGGCCGCGGCAAGGGCGTGTTCAAATCCGGCCTCCAAGGGGGCGTGCATGTGTGCACCAACGCGGACGAAGTGTTCTCGCGCGCCAGCGCCATGCTGGGCCAGACGCTGGTCACCCGCCAGACCGGCCCGACGGGCCGCGTCGTCAGCCGCCTGCTGATCGAGGCCGGGGCCAGCATCCTGCGCGAGTTCTACTGCGCCGTGCTGCTGGACCGCGCCGCCGGCCGGCCGGTGATGATGGTGAGCACCGAGGGCGGCATGGACATTGAGGAAGTGGCCGCCCGCACGCCGGAGCGGATCGTCCGTGAGACGGTGGACCCGGCCACGGGTATGATGCCCTTCCAAGCGCGCAAGCTGGCCGCGGCCCTGGAGCTGCGCGGCGACCAGCTCAACGCCGCCGCCAAATTATTGCTCGGCGTGTACCGCGCCTGGTGGGAAGGCGAGGCGTCGCTGGTGGAGATCAACCCGCTCGGCCTCGTGGAAGGCCCGGACGGCAAACCGGTGCTCACGGCGCTCGACGCCAAGATCAGCCTCGACGACAACGCGCTGTTCCGGCACCCGGACCTCCAGAACTTGCGCGATCTCGCCGAGGAATCGCCGCTCGAGGTCGAGGCCGGCCGGCACGGCCTCAACTACATCAAGCTCGACGGCTCCATCGCCTGCCTCGTCAACGGCGCCGGCCTGGCGATGGCCACGATGGACATCATCAAGCACTACGGCGGCGAACCGGCAAACTTCCTCGACGTGGGCGGCGGCGCCAGCGTCGAGCAGGTCACGGCCGCCTTTCAAATCATCATGAAGGACCCGGCCGTGAAAGCCATCCTCGTGAACATCTTCGGCGGCATCATGGACTGTGACGTGATCGCCCAGGGCATCGTGGCGGCGGTCCGGGAAACCGGCCTCAAACTGCCGCTGGTCGTCCGGCTCGAAGGCAACAACGTCGTGGCCGGCAAACGCACCCTGGCCGGATCGGGCCTGGCGCTGATCACCGGCGACTCCATGGCCGACGCGGCGCAGAAGGTGGTCGAGACCGTCAAGAATTCCTGAACCCCACCCCCCCCATGCTCAAAGTCACTGAAATCGCCTTCGCCTGCTATGCCGTCACCGACATGAAACGCGCCCGCGCCTTTTACGAAGGCGTTCTCAACCTCCAGCCCGCGCAGGTGGTGGACCTGCCGGGCGGTCAGTGGGTGGAGTACGAACTGGGACCCCACACTCTCGCCCTGGGCGCGGCGCCAGGCTGGAAGCCCGGTCCGGACGGCTGCACCGTTGGGCTCGAGGTCGAGGATTTCGATGCCGCCATTGCGCACTTGAAGACGGCCGGCGTGAAGTTCCGCGTCGAGCCTTTCCCCACCCCGGTCTGCCGGATGGCGATGATCTCCGACCCGGACGGCAACACACTTTGCATTCACAAACGCAATCCCGGTCGTTAACAGCCCGGACGAGCTTACAGCGTCATCCGCCCCACCCGATGTCCATCCTCGTCAAGCCCGACACGAAGGTTCTCATCCAGGGCATCACCGGCAGCTTCGGCGCCCGACACGCGCAACTCTCGCTCGACTACGGCACGCGGGTCGTGGCCGGTGTGACGCCCGGCAAGGGCGGCCAGGTCTTCACGCACAACGGCGGCGCGGTGCCGATTTTCGACACCGTGGCCGAGGCGGTGCGGGCCACCGGCGCCACGGCCTCGGCCATCTTCGTACCGGCCGCGTTCGCCGCCGACGCCATCCTCGAAGGCGCGGACGCCGGGTTGGAACTGGTGGTGTGCATCACCGAGGGCATCCCTGTGACCGATATGCTGAAGGTGAAACGGGTACTTGAGGGCCGGAGGACGCGGCTCATCGGGCCGAATTGCCCGGGCATTGTCACACCCGGCCCGGGGCCGGAGTCGCGCGGGGGCTGCCGCATCGGCATTGCGCCCGGCTATATTCACAAGGCCGGCCATGTGGGCGTCGTCTCGCGCAGCGGCACGCTCACCTACGAGGCGGTGTGGCAGCTCACCTGCAAGGGCGTGGGCCAGAGCACCTGCGTGGGCATCGGCGGCGACCCGGTGCCGGGCCTGTCGCACCTGGACGTCATCAAGCTCTTCACCAACGATCCGGACACGCACGGCATCATCATGATTGGCGAGATCGGCGGCAGCGCGGAGGAAGAGGCGGCGGCGTGGATCAAGCAGCATTGCCGCAAACCCGTGGCGGCGTTCATCGCCGGCGCCACCGCCCCGCCGGGTCGCCGCATGGGCCACGCGGGCGCGATCATCAGTGGCGGCAAGGGTACTGCCGCGGCCAAGGTCGCCGCGCTGCGCGAGGCGGGCGTGGCCGTCGCGGAATCGCCGGCGGAGATGGCCGCCGCGTTGCTCAAACACATGTAGGCCCGACCAGTCGCCCGCCCTGGGCGGCATCGTCGCCGGCCCGGCGGAGAACCGGTGCGCGTGAACCTGCTGAACTTTCTTCTCAACTGCGTGGGTTTGGCACTGTGGCTGAGCTGGCGTCCGGCGGGGCTCGAACCCGTCCGCTCGCCGATGTCGCATCAACGCCCGCGCAGCGCCGCCCTGCACTGGCTGTTTCTGGTTGCGGTGGTCCTGCTGGTGCTGGGTCGCTCCTGGCTGTACTGGTGGGTGGGCCGCGACGTGGGCTGGGTGGCCCGGCTCGACCTCGGCGCCGCCCGGCTGGACTTCAACAGCGCCGTGTGGGGGCGCATGTTGGCTTTTTCTACTGCGAGTTTCGGGCTGTTCCTGGGAGGCTTTTTCATGTGGCTGCTCTTGCTGGCGACCGTGAACCGCAGCAACTCGCCCCCGCATCCGTGGACGCGCGTGGTAGCCGCACAACTGGGGTGGCTGGCGCGCCTGCCCCGGCCGCTGGGGTTGTTCTTGCCCGCGGTTGTACTCGGCGGGCTCTGGGCGGCGCTGCACCCGGCCATGCGCGAAGCCGGCCTGGTGGCCCCGCTGCACACGCCCTCACAACTCTGGCAGGAAGCGGCCGTGGTGGGGTTGGGCGCCGCCCTGGTCTGGGAATACCTCGTGGTGGGCGTGATTTTCGCCCACGTGCTCAACAGCTACCTGTACCTCGGCAGCCACGGGGCGTTCACCTATCTGAGCCTCACCGCGCAAAACCTGCTTCAACCGCTGGCGCGCCTGCCGCTGCGCCTCGGCCGGGTGGATTTCACCCCGGTCCTGGGCATCGCGCTGGCCCTGGCCGCGTTCGCTCTGGTCCGGGCCGGTCTGACCCGCTTGTTCGACCGGCTGCCGCTGTGATCCCGCCCTGCCTCCAAGTGCTGAAACGGGACGTGCTGCAACTGCGCGTCAAGGCGCAGCCGCGCGCGGCGCGCACCGAACTGGCCGGGCTGCTCGGCACCGAGTTAAAGGTGCGCGTGGCCGCGCCGCCGGTGGACGACGCCGCAAACGCGGCGCTGCTGCGCTTCCTGGCCGAGACCTTGGAGGTGCCCCGCGCCAACCTCCGGCTGGCGCGGGGCCGGGCCGGCAGCCGCAAGGTTTTCGAGATTTCGGGCGTCTCCGCGGCCGAAGCGGCCCGGCGACTGGGACTGGCCGGCTGAGACTGCGCTTGCCCCATTGCCAGCCACGGCGCCTTGCGCCACACTGCCGTCGGTTACCTCTGGATATGCCGCTGCAGGCACCAACCGGAGACTAATCGAGCGATGGCCAAAGAACACAAATCCTTGAAGGGCCAGTTGCTGCTGGACGGGGGCAACTTGCGCGGGTCGTGGTTTCACCGCACCGTGGTGCTCATCTGCCAGCACGACGCCGACGGAGCGTTCGGCCTCGTGCTCAACCGGGACAGCGGCCGCAAGGTGGGCGACGCCCTGGTAGCCGACCTGCCCGAGCAGCTCAAGGAGCAACGGTTGTACATCGGTGGCCCGGTCCAGCCCACGGCGATGAGCTACTTGCACACGGACGACTACCTGCCCGACGCCAACGTCCTGCCCAACCTCAACCTGGGCCACTCGCTGGACGAACTCATCGAACTGGGGGATTCCTATTCGCCCACGCAGAAAATCCGGCTCTTCGCCGGGTACGCGGGATGGAGTCCGGGCCAACTGGACGACGAAATGAAGCGCAAGGCCTGGCTCACTCATCCGGCCTCGCTCCGGTTGGTCTTTGACGTGCCGCCGGCCGACCTGTGGCGCGTGGTGCTGTTGGAAAAAGGCCCGGCCTACCTGCTGCTGGCCAACTCACCCGAGGACCCCTCCGTGAACTGAGCGGAACGCACTGTTACCTCATCTTTCCCAAGCTTGATCCTGACAACCGAAGCGAACCGTGGCGCCGCAGTCCCGCCTGTCTGATCTCGGTTTTGGGCTCATCGGATCAACCGACCAACCAGCTCCGGCAAACACTTCGCCGCCGGGAGGCGGAACGTCTCGCCGGCATGCGGCGAGACGGTGGTTTCCTCGGGATTGATTTCGATCAGTCGGCCGGCCGCACCCTTGGCTGCCAACACCCATTGGACGATGTAGGCGAACACCGCCGTGGTGCCGATGACGAGCACCACATCGCACGAACCACGCGACAGGAAACGTTCCACCCGCGCCACCTCCCGGGGATTCAACTCCTCACCAAACCAGACCACCCCGGGCCGCATCATCCCGCCGCAGTGCGGGCACCGGGGCACCTCCGGGGAATCAGCGGCGGTGTCGCGCCGGTTGAAGGCGCAGCCCGCGCATTTCGTGACGAAGATGTCGCCGTGAATCTGGACGATCTGGTCCCCGCCCAGCCGCCGGCCCTGCCATTGCGCGCGCGCGTGCAGGTCATCCACATTCTGGGTCAGGAGCAGGAAGTCCCGCGTATGCCCGGCCAGTTGAACCAGGGCCTGGTGCGCCGCGTTTGGCCGGCTGCGGCGGATGAGATCGCGTCGCTCGCGATACCATTGCCAGACGAGGGCCGGGTCGTTTCGGAACGCGGCCTCCGTGGCGAGCTTCCTCGGGTCGAAGTTCCGCCAGTAGCCGTCTTGGCTCCGGAACGTGGGTATGCCGCTCTCGGCCGAAATGCCCGCGCCGGTCACCACCAACACCCGCTCTAGCGGGTCGGCGGGCGGGTTGCTTTGGATCATGTTCGATTTGGTTGCGTTCCGGAAATCGTCTGCTTGGGAAAAAGATCAAGCTGTCCGGACACGGCTCAGCGTCTGGTGGCTCAGGGCCGTGAAGAGGCGGTTTCAAGCTGGCTGGGAACGCCGGTTGGCCCTTTGCTCCCGTTTGGTGGCGGATGGAATTGCCTGACGATTTGCCGGATTGACCGCAGTTGGACGACGGTTTTTGCCTCGGCAGACCCCGCGATGCAATGACACGAAAGGCATACACTCAGGACCGCCGCTGGTCTTGGGCGGCTACAGCCGCGCTTTAAGCTGGTGCCAGGGGAGGGAATTGAACCCCCGACCAAGGGCTTATGAGTCCCCTGCTCTACCTCTGAGCTACCCTGGCACAACCGTAAGTTCGCCATCGCCCGGTGGCCATGGCCAGTCCGCCGCGTCGGCCTTGAATGATTCCGGGTTCACCAGTCCCACGGCCCGAAATCCAAGCGTCCGACTTGGTTGCCGTATGCCTTGCCGTGCGTCGGCGGCTGCGCTGGCGCGGTCATCCGGGCGTTACTATGCCGTGGTAAAAAGGTTGGGCAAGCAGTTTTGGAAGTTGTTGAACGCCAGGGACAGGCGGCCGGCCGAGCATAGGTTGGAGAAATTTGCGACCCGGACATCCGACCGGTGTTTCCCCAATGATCCTGGCAAAACAGCTCTTGCGAGCGGTGAATCGTACGGGAGGGAAAATAGTAGGACAACTTTCCGCATTTTGGGGGTCCAATGACGTAACGGCCTATGTGGTTCGCGCCGCGGTTCGAGTCTCGTCATCACATTAAGGCGGGCTCTGCCGTGGAAGCATGTGCCGCTCACCGGTTCTCGATCCGCCAACGCTTGGATGCACGGCCTTACCACTAGGCTCCAGCGGGGGTGCGTGGTAAGCCCCCACTACGCGTCCGCCTCCGCGTTCCAAGCTGAGCCTCGGTATCAGGCTGCGATCCACTAACCGCAATCTGATTCAGAGCATCCTAGCCGCTCTCCCGTAGCAAGCCGTCTGTTCGACCTGACCGCGACTCGCGCCCAACTGGGTTTTGAACCGGTTTGATAAACACTGGGGGGCAGAACAAGGAGCGCGGGCATACTCAATGGGCCTCACCCGGTTTGATGGACACCTTCAGAGGGGTGGTGCGCATGGATGTTTTAGTTTAGTTGGCGTTCAAAGTCCACAGGGGATTTGAAGCCGAGCGCGCTGTGGCGCCGCGCCCGGTTGTAGTACGTTTCCGCGTAGTTGAAGAAATCCAGTTGGGCCTGGGCACGCGTGGCGTAACCGCCCGCTTCCTCGGCCAGGCCAACGCATTCGCGTTTGTAGGTGGCCAGGAAGCTTTCCATCGTGGCGTTGTCATACGGATTGCCCGCCCGGCTCATGCTCAACTCCAGCCCGGCCGCCACGCTCAGGGAGCGGTGTTCGCCGCTGGCGTATTGCACGCCCCGGTCGCTGTGATGC
>Ga0209381_1001988_pt1 | contig 28391 bp, 27 predicted proteins | sample DewCreD2012metaG_FD_184111 | JGI IMG/M metagenome (GOLD analysis project Ga0209381, IMG submission 184111) | Hot spring sediment bacterial and archeal communities from British Columbia, Canada, to study Microbial Dark Matter (Phase II) - Dewar... ...
GGTCACCGAGTGGAACCCGACCTTCGCCGGGGTGGTGCTGGATCTGGGGCTGGGGGTGGAGCTGTGCTGGCCGCACAGCGGCAACCAGAAGGGGTCGGTGGAGAACCTGGTGGGCTGGGTGAAGGGGTCGTTCTTCAAACAGCGGCGGTTCGTGGACGAGGAAGATCTGCGCAGGCAGCTTCGGGAGTGGCACATCGAGGTGAACACGCAGCGTCCGAGCCGGGCCACCGGCGTCATTCCGGCAGCGCGGCGGGCCGAGGAGCAACCGCGGCTGCGACCGCTGAGGGTGAAGCCCGCGGAGCTTTCGCTGCGCGTGCCGATCTACGTCGGACCGACGGGGGAGGTTCTTCACGACAGGCACCGGTACTCGATGCCGGCGGAGGCGGTCGGCATCCCGGGCACGATGTACCTGCACCAGGAGCGGGTGCGCATCGTGGCGGGGAGGTTCGAGGTGGAGCACCCTCGGCTGTTCGAGAAGGGGGCCAGGGTCTCCCTGCCCGAGCACCGGGCCTCCATGGTCGCCGCGGTGTCGGGAAAGCGGGGCAAGCGCTACCTGAAGCGCCAGCAGTTGCTGGAGGTGGGTGAGGTAGCGCTGGAGTACCTGACCGAGATCACCCACCGCCGGCCGCGGGAGTGGAACGGCGAGGTGGACGCGCTTCACGATCTGCTCCAGCGGCACGGCCCGGAGCCGCTGCGGGCGGCCTTTGCGCAAGCGCTCGAGATCCAGGTCTACGGCGCCGAGTACGTGCGGCACTTCCTGGCCGAGGCGCAGGGCGGCCGCGAGAATGGGCCCAAAGGCAGCTCGTCGGAGCGGCCGCCCGTGTCAGCGCACCCACAGCAGGAGCTGCCGCTATGAACAAGAGCGACCTCAACCTGGACGAGGTGTTCAAGCGGCTGCACCTGGCCAACGCCAGGAGAAACTGGCGGGCGCTGTGCGACCAGGCCGAGCGGGAGAGCTGGTCGTACCGGGACCTGCTGGCCATGCTGACCGCCGAGGAGGTGTCGCAACGCCAGCAGACTCGGCTGCAGCGCCTGGCGCGCAAGGCCCGCTTCCCGTTCCTCAAGACCATCGACGAGTTCAACTTCACCTTCCAGTCGACCGTAAAACTGCCGCTCATCGGCTCGTACCTGTCGCCGGACTTCGTCAGCGATGGCCGCTGCCTGGTGCTGACCGGCAAGCCCGGCCGGGGCAAGACTCACCTGGCCATCGCCATCGCCTACCGCGCCATCCAGAACGGCTTCGACGTGCTGTTCACCACGGCCGCGGCGCTGATCGACGACCTCTCGGCCGCAGGCACCAAGAGCCAGTTCCGGGAGGCGCTGCGAACCCACACCGCGCCCGACGTCCTGGTCATCGACAAGGTCGGCTACCTGACCTACGGCCCGGATGCCGCCAACGTGCTCTTCCACGTGGTCAACGAGCGGCACCAGAAGCGCCGGCCGATGATCTTCACGACCAACAAGGACCTGACCGCCTGGGGGAAGGTGCTGCACGACGTGGACCTGGCCGAGGCCATCGTCGACCGCATCCTCGAACGCGGCCGCCTGCTGAAACTCGATGGCCCTTCCATCCGTACCAAAGACCTTGGCCTTGACTCGACCCAGGATCAGCAGCTAACCAATACACCGGTCAGAATATCCGGAATCAATCCGGCAGAGTATCTGGAACCCACACCAGGGATCCCAAGAAGCGTGCATCAGGAATGTGTATTGGTCTTTCAATATGGCGGATGTGCCTTCCATCGCGGGTCGCAAGAGTTTTCGATAGATGGTCGAATAAGTGTGGGTCGTGCCCGCGCCACTCGTTTGGGCGGGAGAGATATTCGATTTTGCGGCCGTCAGGACCCTTATCATCAGAAGTCAGCATCCAGCAGACGCCGACCCGAAAACCGGCATTGGTGAAGCACCGCAACAGCCCGTACCTTACGTAGTCGTTTACGTCTCCGAAGTATTGATGCTTCATACGTGCGATGTGTTGATGGCACCTAACGCTCCGGTTCAGCGGCGGGCCGCGCAGCGGAACGTCCGCTGCAACCGGTTGTTAGCTGCCACTCCGTCCGATCAACCAAAGACCTCATCCGGTGAAACCTCATGCCAACGCGCACCGTTGAGATTGAACAGTTCGGGTAGGTGTCCGCGCCTTGACCTATCAGCAGGTTTTTTCTCGGTTTTTCGTTCTCACCCGTTCTCAGAATCTCCCGCCGACCAGCCCCAGCTCCAGCCCCAGCGCCCGCGTCCCGTCCGCGCGGCGCGGGCCGGGCCGAAAGCGCGGCACCGGCGCGGCGATCGCCCAGCCCTCGGGCGTGAGCTCGAGCAGCGAAAGACCGCTGGCGGGGGTCGCGGGCGCATCGTAGTTGCGCGTGAAGAAGGCCCCCGCCGCGAGGCCGGCCACGGTCATGCCCAGCTCCAAACCCACCGCGGCCCGGATGTTGTCGGGCTCGGCCAGGGCCAGGATGCCGCTGCCCACCAGCGCGCCCATCAGCCCGCCCAGGTTGATGAGGTTGACCCTTCCCGCGCTCATGTCGAATTTTCCCGTGAGCAGCGCCGCCCCGGCCACGCCCGCGTCCCCGCCCGCCAGCAGGATGGGGATCCACACCTTCTCGTCGTCGAAGAAGTCCTCCTCGGCGATGAGCGTCCCGATGGCGGCGGTGAACCAGGTGAACCACGGCCCGGTGGTGGAGACCAGCGCCGCGTCGCCGTCGGCCACGTCCAGGTAGTGGGTGAGGGCGAAGGCGCCGCCCCAGCCGAGCGCGCTCAGGCCCAGCGAGAGCCCGAAGGTGGTTCGCGCCGAGAGATCGGGCGCCGGCATGAACGAAAAGGCCATGCCGTGCCACAGGCCCCAGCTCCAGCCGAAGTTGATCATGGTGGCCCGGCCGGTGGACATGGGCAGATCCGATGAGAGCAGGATGGACGGGACCAGGCCCGCCACGGAGCCGCCGATGGCCGACCAGATGGCCGCCTTGCCCTCGGCGTCGTCCATGTCCTCGCCGGTGGCGATCATGGCGATGGACAGGCCGCTCCAGGCGCCGTACAGCGTGGCGCCGGTGATGAACTGCGCCCGCCCCTCGCGATTGATGCGGCCCTTGCCCGACCGGAGGTCCTCGAGCCTGGGCCGGGCCCAGCAGGCGAACATCCCGTCCGGGTGCCGGGCGATCAGGCGCTCCAGAAGCTCGCGAGCCTGGCCCAGGTTGCCCTTGACCTCGGCCGCCAGGGCCTCCTCGTAGAGCGCGCGGGCTTCCTCGTCCTGCTCAGAGACCCCCGGACAGGCGGCCCGGGCCGGCAACGAGGACCAGAGGAACGCCAACAACATCCAGACGCTCATGAATCTCATGATGAATCTCTCCTTTGCTATGGTGCCCGATGGGCGAAAGCAGCATTGCGAAAGTTGATCGAGGAAGTCAAGCGAGGCTTCTGCGCGGGCACCGAGCAGGGGAGCCGGCAAAATAAAACTTGAGTCCGGAACCGATCCTGATTCATTTTTCTGCAATGAGCCGCTTCAAAACCCTCCGGGAATCGCTGGCGGACCTGATGCGCCCGCTCCGGCCGCTCGAAGCCGTCGTGATCGTAGGCGCCGGCCTTGTGCTGCTGATCCTTTGGCTGTTCTGGGGCGGCCGGGCCTTCTTTGTCGAGCGCCTCGCGCCCGTCCTGTTGCGGGGACAGCCCGCCGATATCGTCGAGTGGTGGTCGCTCATCTACCAGTTCGCCACGGCCCAGGTGCTGTTTCTGTGGATCCCGCTCGCGCTCTTTCGCGTGCGGCGCGTCCCGCTCGGCACCCTGGGCCTGGGCCTTGGCGACGTCCGCGCCGGCTTCCGGGTGGCGGTGCCGCTGGGCATCTTGCTCATCGCCTTGCCCGGCGGGTTCCTGGCCTCCACCCAGGCGGATTTTCTGGCCGAGTACCCCATGGCCCGGCTGGCCGCGGCCTCGGGCGTAAATTTCGTCATCTACCAGCTCGCCTACGGCCTCCTGTACTACGCGGCCTACGAGGCCTTCTTTCGCGGCTTTCTGCAACTCGGCCTCACCCGCGTCATCGGCGCCCTGCCAGCCATCCTGGTCCAGACCGCGGTCACCACCCTGCTTCACATCGGAAAACCCGCGGGAGAGATTTTCTCGGCGCTGATGGCCGGGTTCCTGTTCGGCGCGCTCGTCTTGCGTCTGGGTTCGGTCTGGCCGCTGTGGCTCATCCACTGGGCGCTCGGCGCCGCCACCGATTTCTTCTGCGCCCGCGCCGGGGGGCTGTTCTGATGCGGGTGCTGGTCACCGGCGCCAATGGCTTCATCGGCGCGCACCTGGCAAGGCGGTTGCTCGCCGAGGGGCTCGAGGTGAACGCCCTGGTGCACCGCTCGGCCGATCGCCTGGAGGGGCTCGCGCTCCGCGTGTTCCAGGGCGACGTGAACCAGCCGGAGTCTTTGGCGCCGGCCTTGGCCGGGGTGGAGGTGGTGTTCCACCTCGCTGCCCGCGCCACCGATTGGGGGCCCCGGCGCGAATTCTTCCGGGTCAACGTCGAGGGCACCCGAAACGTTTTGGCGGCGGCGCGCGCGGCGGGCTGCCGTAGGTTCGTGCTGCTGAGCTCGCTGGCGGTCCACCGCTTCACGGGCCACCGGGACGCGGGCGAGGACACCCCGACCGACCAGGATCGCTACCCGTACGGCGCTTCCAAGGTTGCCGCGGAGGCGCTGGTGCGCGAGGCGCAGCAAGCGGGCGGGTTGGAGACGACCATCCTGCGGCCGGGCGTGGTGGTGCACGGTCCGGGAGACACCACGGCGTTCGTCCACATGGCGCCGGTGCTCATGCGGGGCCGCTGGCCCCACGTGGGGAGGGGACGTTTCATCTTTTGCTATTCCTATGTCGAGAACCTGGTGGACGGGATTGCGCTCGCCGGGCTGCGGCCCGAGGGCGCCGGGCGCACCTTGATCCTCACCGACGACATTCGTCCTACCTGGGCCGAATACATCGAGATCTTGCTGCGATTGTTCGAAAATCGGCGCAAGACCGTCTCCTTCCCGGTGCCCGTCGCCCGCGCCGCCGGGTGCGCGGCCGAATGGGTCTTCCGTCTGTTTCGCGCAAAGGACCCGCCGCCCATCACCGACTACCGCACGGCGCTGGTGTCCCGAGACTTCCACTTCTCCTGCGCGCGCGCCAAGCAGTTGCTCGGCTACCGGCCCCGGGTGCCGTTCGAGGAGGGTCTGCGCCGGACGGTGGATTGGTACCGCTCCCGAGCGCACCAGGACGCCACTGAGGTTGCAGGCCGAACATGACACGCGAGTCACAATTGCGGGGCATGTGATTGTGGGGGTAGAATCGCTGTCGAATGCTGTTGCCAGCGAATCTTTCGCCCGTCCTGGTCACCGGGGCCAACGGTTTCATCGGCACCGAGCTGTGTCGCGTGCTGCGCGCCCACGGCTGCGTGGTTCGTGGGATGGCCCTGGCCGGCACTCCGGTGGAAGCCGTCCGCGACCTGGGGGTCGAGGTCTTTGTCGGAGACGTGTGTGACCCGGCCTCGCTGGTCGCGCCCTGCGCCGGTGCGCGCACGGTGTTCCACCTCGCGGCCCTGGCCCGCGACTGGGGCCGGCGCGCCGACTTCTTGCGCATCAACGCCGGCGGAACGGCCAACATGCTGGAGGCGGCCCGGCGCGGCGGCGCGCGGCGATTTGTGCACATGAGCTCGCTGGCGGTGCACCGTTTTCGCGGCTATCGGGAGGCCGACGAGAACGTGCCCGCCGACAACATTGCCTTCGGCTACTGCGCCTCCAAAGTCGAAGCCGAAGGCCTGGTGCGCGCGGCTCACCGGCGCGGCGAGATGGAGACGACCATCATCCGGCCCGGCGCCATCATCCACGGTCCTGGGGACACCACCAGCTTCATCCACCTGGCGCCGGCCATCGAGCGGGGAGGGTTGCCCCTGGTCGACGGCGGCCGGCCGCTGACTTGCTTCTCGTACTCCGAGAACCTGGCCGAGGGCATGATCCTGGCGGCGGCCAGCCCGGCCGGCGCCGGTGAGACCTTCGTCCTGGCCGATGACGTGCGCCTCACCATCCGAGAGCACGTCGAGACCATCGCCCGCGAACTCGGCGCGCCCGGTCGCTTCCGCTCCGTTCCCGCCTGGCTGGCCCGGCCGGCGGCATGGCTGGTCGACCGGGGGTTCCGCCTGGCGGGAGCGCGCGAGGCCCCGCCCATCCATCGCTACCGGGTCGGGTTGGTGGCGCGGGACTTCCACTTCACCTCCGCCAAGGCTCGGGCGCTATTGGGATTTGCCCCGCAGGTCCCGTACCCGGAGGCCATCCGCCGCACCGTGGCCTGGTACCGCGAGTGGCGCGCCCGCAACGCCTGAAGCGCCTCGGCGCCTGGAGGCCGCATGCGTGTGGTCATCACCGGAGCGACGGGTTTTTTGGGTTCGCACCTCGTCGAGTTCCTGGCCGCCCAGGCGGGGATCGAGATGGCGGTCTTGTTGCGGCCGTCGTCCAACCCGCGCTGGCTCTCGGGATTTCGCTGGATCCGCCTTCCGGGCGACGTCACCGAGGATCCCGAGGCGCTGGCCCGGCAGCTTTCGGGCGCCGAGGTGGTGCTGCACCTGGCCGGCATCACCAAGGCGCTCTCGCGCGAGACCTTTTTTGCGGTCAACCGGGGCGGAACCCGCAACGTGTTCGAGGCCTGCATTCGGCTCTCGCCGCAGCCGCGCCGGGTGGTGGTGGTATCGAGCGCCGGAGCGCTCGGGCCCGGGTCTGGCGGCCTTCCCGTCTGCGACGATCAGCCGCCGCATCCGGTGGACGTCTACGGCGAGAGCAAGCTGGCGGCGGAGGGCGAGGCGCTGGCCTTTTCGGACCGGCTCCCGATCACCATCGTACGGCCGGGGGCCATCTACGGGCCGCGGGATCTGGAGCTCTTGCCCTTCTTTCGTGCCGTGGCGCGGGGTCTGGCGCCGCGCATCGGTTGCGCCGAGGCCTGGATGAACCTCGGCTTCGTCCGGGACATCGCCCGCTCGGTCTGGCTGGCGGCGACCGCGCCCGAGGCGGTGGGCCGGGCGGTGCTGGTTGGAGGCCAGAACGTGCGCGATGGCGAGCTGGCCGCAAGCGCGGCGCGGGCGCTGGGCCGGCGGCGCGTGCTTTCGTTTCCCATTCCGGGACCGCTGTTCTCCCTGGCGGCGCTGGCCAGCAGTGCCATCGGGGCCATCACCGGAAAACCGCGCATCTTCACCTGGGGGACGCGACGGCGACTGCTGGCCCGCGACTGGCGCTTGGATCTCTCCCGCGCCGAGCGACTCCTCGGCTACCGTCCCGAGGTGCCGCTGGACGAGGGCCTGGCCGAAACGGTCGCCTGGTACCGCGCCCAGCGTCTGCTGTGAAACGCCGTGCGGCCCCGGCCTCGCGCGATGGGGATGGCATGGGCGCGAACGCGCTGGCTCTGCGCGGCCCCGCGTTCGCGCACAAAAGGTCCTGGTTGTATGGTTGTGCGGATTCCTTCATCAGATGAAGGGATTGCCTGCAATCCCTTCTTGATAGCGGATTCAGCCGAAGCCCGACCGCCGTCAAGGGCGAGCGGAGCGAGTCCTGCAGGGATCGCAGACCCTTGACGGCAAAGGTCGGGCGAAGGCTATTAAGGCGCGAGGCCGCTGGCTCTGGTTGGCCCCGGCCTCGCGCGATGGGGATGGCATGGGCGCGAACGCGCTGGCTCTGCGCGGCCCCGCGTTCGCGCGCAACTGATCCTGGTTGTGCGGGCGCGAACGCGCGGGCTCTTTATGGCCCCGGCCTCGCACGGCGGTTTCGGATTGGGTCGTCTTCAGCCGCCCGGGTTGAGCATGCGCACCAGCTCGTCGGCGAGGAAATTCTTGATGGCGACGATGGAGCGGCGGCCGGCCTCGACATCGGCCTGCATGGCCTTGATCTGAGGCATGGAGCAGTCGGTCAGAAGCTCCAGATAGCGCCAGGTCAGCCCGTCGTCCAGCCCGCAGATCCGCGCCCGGATGGCGTCGGGGCTCTCGTGCAGGCAGATGGTGTTGCCGCACGATTTCGACATCTTTCGACCCACGAACTCGCCCTCCCGCAACGCAGCGTCGGTGCCTTCCAAAAGCTCGGTGATCACCGCGCACAGCGGGGGCACGCCTTTCGCCGACATGATCTCGCGCGCCAGCACGAGGTTGGGCACCTGGTCCAGGCCGCCGATCTCGACGTCGATCCCGAGGTGCAGCGCGTCGTAGGCCTGGAGGACCGGATAGATCACTTCGTGCAGGCCGAGATCGGGCCGGCGCATCAGATCCTCGCGCGAGGCGAGCCGCTGCAACGGGACCAGCCGGGTGAGATCCAGCAATCGCTCGATCTGGAGCGGAGCCAACCAGGCGGAATTGTGTTCGATACGCAGGCGGGACAGGTCCAGGATGTGCCCCACCTGCTCGCGGTAGCTGCGAGCGAACTCGTCGATCTGGGCGCGCTCCAGGCGGGGGCGGCCTTCGGTGCGGGCCGAAGGATCGCCCACCGCGGCGGTGAAGTCGCCGATGAGGAAGATCACCTCGTGGCCCAGATCCTGGAATTGCCGCAGCTTTCGCAACAGCACCGCGTGCCCCAGGTGCAGATCGGGAGCGGTGGGATCGAACCCGGCCATGACTCGCAGCGGCCGTCCGGATTCGACCGAGCGGGACAGCCGGGCCAGCAACTCTTCGCGTTCGATCACCTCCGCGGTGCCCCGCAGAAGCAGGTTGAGCTGTTCGTTCGGATGCGCGAACGTCATGCCATCCCCCGGGTCAAGGACAGAGCCGCCACTCCTTGCGCGCCATGCCAAGGCAGCGGCCGCTGTCCGGATCCACCACGATCAGCACTCCTTGCGCCTGCACCCGGCCGCGGGCCAGCTCGAACGGCGAGTGGCGCTTGCTCAGAAACCGCTGCAAGGCATCGGCGCTGTCGACGCCGATCACCGAGTCCGCCGGGCCGCACATGCCGAGATCGGTCTGGTAGCCGGTCCCGCCGGGAAGCACCTCGGCGTCGGCGGTCGGGACATGGGTGTGGGTGCCCCACATCGCGCTGGCGCGACCGTCGAGATAGCGCCCCAGGGCGCGCTTTTCGGAGGTGGCCTCGGCGTGGAAATCCACCAGCACGATGGGCGTCTGGGACCGGATTGGGGCCAGCGCCTCGTCGGCCGCCCGGAAGGGACAGGGCAGAGGCCCCATGAAGAGCTGGCCCTCGAGGTTGAGCACGCCCACCCGCGGCCCGCGACCCGAGGCGAAGACACCCCACCCCCGACCGGGCGTGCCCTCGGGATAATTGGCCGGGCGCAGCAGGCGCGGCTCCTGATCGAGGAAAGGCTCGATCTGGCGGTACTTCCAGATGTGGTTGCCGCTGGTGAGCACGTCGATGGGCAGCTCCAGCATCTCCCGCGCCACCTCCGGGGTCACGCCCACGCCGCCGGCGGCGTTCTCCGCGTTGACGATCACGAAATCGGCGCGGCACTCCTGGCGCCAGCGGGCCAGGTGGCCGGCCAGCGCCTGGCGGCCGGGCTTCCCCACCACGTCTCCCAGCGCCAGGATGCGGAACGGCTCACTTGGCATACTCGACCGCCCGCGTCTCGCGGATCACCGTGACCTTGATCTGGCCGGGGTAGGTGAGTTCCTGTTCGATCTTGCGCGCGATCTCCCGCGACAGCAGCGTGGCCTCGTCGTCGCTGACCTTGGCGTTTTCCACCATCACCCGGATCTCGCGCCCGGCCTGGATGGCGAACGCCTTCTCCACGCCGGCGAAGGATCGCGAGATGCGCTCGAGATCGTCGAGGCGTTTCACGTAGGACTCGAGCATCTCGCGCCGCGCCCCGGGCCGCGCGCCGCTCAGGGCGTCGGCGGCCTGGACCAGGATGGCCAGCACCGTCTCGGGCGGCTCGTCCTCGTGGTGGGCGCGCACGGCGTGCAGGATCTTGGGCGACTCGCCGTACTTCTTGAGAAGGTCGGCGCCAATGACCGCGTGCGAGCCCTCGACCTCGTGGTCGATGGCCTTGCCGATGTCGTGCAGCAGGCCGGCCCGGCGGGCCAGGCGGATGTTCAGGCCCAGTTCGCCGGCCATGATGCCGGCCAAAAATCCCACCTCCACGCTGTGCTGCAACTGGTTCTGGCTGTAGCTGGTGCGGTACTTGAGCCGGCCCAGGGTCTTGATGACGTCGGGATGGATGCCGTGGATCCCCAGCTCGAAGCAGGCGTGTTCCCCGGCTTCCTTGATCACCTGCTCCAGCTCCTTCTCGGTCTTGGCCACGATCTCTTCGATGCGCGCGGGGTGGATGCGTCCGTCGGCGATGAGTTTCTCGAGGCTCAGGCGGGCCACCTCGCGGCGCACCGGGTTGAAGCCGGAGATGATCACCGCTTCGGGAGTGTCGTCGATGATGAGGTCCATGCCGGTGGCCGCCTCCAGGGCGCGGATGTTGCGCCCCTCGCGCCCGATGATGCGGCCCTTCATGTCGTCGTTGGGCAGCGGCACCACCGACACGGTGGCCTCGGACACGTAGTCGCCCGCATACCGCTGGATGGCGGTGGCCAGAATGTGTTTGGCGCGCTTGTCCGCCTCCTGCCGGGCCTCCTCCTCCACCTGCTTGATCAGCTTGCCCGACTCGTGGCGCGCCTCCTCCACCATGGAGTCCAGCAGGGTCTTCTTGGCTTCCTCGGCGGTCATGCCGCTCACTTTTTCGAGCTGGCGCTGGGCCTCCAGGATCAACGCCTCGCGTTTTTGCTGGAGTTCCTGAAGCTTCTGATCGCGAGCCTGCAATTCCTTCTCGCGGCGCTTGAAATCGTTGTCCTGTCGATCGAGAAGATCGGCGCGCTTCTCCAGGCTCTCCTCGCGATGGAGCAGGCGCTTTTCCTGCGCGGAGAGGTTTTCCTGCTTGCTGCGGATCTCGGCGTCCAACTCGCGCTTGCGCTTTTCGACGATCTCCTTGGCCTCGATCTCGGCGCTGCGCTTGGCGAACTCGGCCTGCTTGTTTGCCTCGTCCAGCACTCGCTGGGCATCCGCCCGGGCGGTCGAGACCACCGACCGAGCGGAGCGGACGGCGAAAACGTACGTAAGGAGGGCGGAAGCGACGGCGGCGCCAGCGGCGATCAAGATGACGATGATGGGGGACACGGAGCACCTCCCCCGGACGCCATATCGGCGCCCGGATATGTCAAGCCGGCCCGGGGGCACGGCGGGTTGCAACGGCCGCGCGAGGCGACATGCCTCCACGAACGGGCACCCGGGGAGGTGACGGAGGACGATCGGAACAGGATGGACGATCGGAGGCGGGACCGCGGGCCCGTCGGGTCAGAACTTCCGTCTCCTTTCTCGAAAGGCCAAATTCGTCCGCAGTCCTCGAGGTGGCCGATATCGGCCGCCTTCTTGCAAAACTTCACCACCAGTGGGATCGCGCATCTCAGTCCCGGATCCAATCGGTCCCCGGGCTATGTGAACCCGTCCGAGATGGGACGGGGCCGTCTCCAAAAACCCCCGCCTGGGCCGTCGCAGCGAACGAAGGCAATGAACCTCGCCTTCGAAAAGGTGGGCGCGCCGTGACGGCGTCAGGCAACTTCGAAAGAAGCTGCACACGACCGCAAGAGGGCGCTCCCAGGATTGAATACGTTGGTTCATCCGTTTTCTGTTCGCTCGTCACGCACCCGGCAGGGGAAGCAGCCGGTCATTCCTTGTCCGCGCCTTCGCCGGATGCCTGCCGCACCGTCCGCACCAGGCGCCGGATCCTCTCCCTGACCTCCCGCAGGATATTCTCTTTTTCTTCTCGGGCCTTGAAGAGCGCATCGGCGATGTTCAGCGCGGCCAGCACGGTGACGTTGTGCGTGGCCACGGCCTGAGAAGTCCTCTGGATCTCCGTGATCTGCTCGTTGACGTACTTCGCCAGGTTCTGGATGTAATCCTCGCCGTCGTCGCTCTTGACCTTGAAACGCTGGCCCAGAATCTTCACTTCGACCGTTCGCATGGGTCATCCCATCGAAAAACCGCGCCGATCGAATTATATTTTTCGAAATTCGTGGTTGTCAAGGAATCTGTCGCGACCGGCGGTGTATTCAAAGATTAATATAAAAAACAACAGGATCTGCGATGCCGTCGTACCGTCTGGCTGAAAAACTGGGATTTTCATGAAACCAACGCGGCAATTCCTGACGACTTCGCCTTGGCGCGAAAGATCGGCGCTCGCAAGAGCCGTTGGGGGCGCCGCCCGCGGATCCAAGGAACATGTTTCGAGTCAGGTCGGTGCGGCAAATGGCTCGGTCAGTGGGGAATGGGGAGCGGCCTGCCGCCGGGGACGATCGGGTTCGGCGCCACCATCGAGCCGACCATCTGCTCCACGATGACCCCGGCGATCACGGTGACCACGAGCAGCACGCCCACCGCCGCCAGCGAGAAGGCGACGGCCTTCTCCTCCGGAGTGTCCATCAGGATCCGGCAGCCCTGGTACACCAGGTACACCGAGTAGCCGAATCCGGCGAGCATCGCCAGGATGGACAGCCCGGGAAACAGCGTGAGCACGCCGGCCACCCACACCGGGGTCACGCCGTAGATCATGAGCTTGTAGGCGGCGTTTTCGTTGCGCACGGTGCCAAAGGAGGGCGCCATGGCGTTGACCAGCGGCCCGATGAGGAACATGGTGCCGAGATAGACCCCCAGCATCAGCATCGAATGGAGCAGCGAAAACCCGAACCCCAGGCCGTAGGACAACTGGCCCAAAAAGGTGCACACCGTCGGCACCGCGGCCAGCACCAGCGTATATCGCAGGATGAGCGAACGGCCCGGCACGGTTTCGTCGCGGATCACGCGAAAGGCCCGGCGCGGGTTGGTGAGCAGTTCGATGGCCCGGTTGATGATGGCGGCGTAGTCCAGCATGGCGCGCATGGTACGAACGGAGCCCGGCGATGTCAAGGACGGGCGGCAGGTTCTGCCGGGAAGACGCCCGGTTCGTTCCATGGCGCCAGGCATCTTGAACGATGGCGCGGAACTTGGCATGCTGGCCCCCATGAAACCGGTGGGCGCGGTGATCTTCGATCTGGGCCGGGTGCTGGTGGATGTGGACTTTTCGCGCGGGCTCTTTCCGCTGCTTGTCGATCCGCGCGGCCCGACCCATCCCGGCCAGCAACTCGCCCGGCAGGAGCTGTTTTGCGACTTCGGCACCGGGCGCATCGATCCGGCTGAGTTTCATCGCAGGCTGTGCCGGATGTTCGACCTGGATCTGGAATACCCCGAGTTCGTCCGGCGCTGGTGCGACGTCTTCTCGGAGGTGCCGGGAATGGCGCAGCTTCTCGCCCGGGTCGCGGCGCTGGTTCCGGTCGGCTTGCTGTCCGACACCGATCCGTTGCACTGGGCCTATTGCCGGAGTCATTTTTCGTACCTGGATCGAATTTCTGAGCCGACGCTGAGCTTCGAGGTCGGGGCCCTCAAGCCGGATCCCCGATGCTATCGCGAGGCGGTGCGGCGCACCGGCGTGGCCGCCAGCCAGTGCCTGTTCGTGGACGACCTGTCCGCCAACGTGGACGGGGCCCGGGCGTGCGGGTTGCAGGCGCTCGTCTTCACCGGCGCCGCCGACCTCGAGCGGCAGCTCGCCGCGCTCGATGTCCTGCCGGGCGCCCGGACCCGCCGCTGAGCCGTGGTGGTGACCGTGAAAAAGCTCTCGTTGTGGGTGGGGTGGCTTTTTTGCGCTTGCGCTCCGGCCGCCACGCCGCGGCTCGAAAATGCGTCGCTGATTGTCGAGCCGGACCCCGCCCGGGGAGCGATCCACATCCGTGAAGTATCCGGGCCGGCGGCCTTCATCGGCCTGCATGCCGCCGCGGAGATCGAGGAGGGAGGCGAACTGCGCCGGATTGCCTCGCTGCCCTCGGCGCTCTCGTGCCGGCGGCAAGGGGACCGAGAGCTGTCCTGTCAGGGAGCGCTGGGAACCCAGCTCGACGTCGAGTGGAACATTCGCATCGATCCCGACCGACCCCGCCAGGTTCTGTTCTCGACCGAGTTCGGCGCGCGTTCGCAAGGCGTGCGCCTGCGACGGCTGTGGCCGCTGCGGATCGCTGCCGGCGACGACGGCGCGGTGGTGCTGGGGCGGGATCCGGCGCAGGCGCGCGTGCTCATGAATGGCAGCGACGAGCTGGTGGACTTTTTCGTGGATCTCATCGCCGGCGATCGCCCGCTCTCCGATCCCGCCTCCAATCTGCTGCTTTCCGACTACTCCTCGTACTCCAACGGCTCGGCGTTGGCGCTGGATCTGGAAAGCGGGACCGCCCACCTCGTCGGTTTCCTGGATTTCGACTGGACGGTGCCGCTGGTCGCCTTCGGGACCGATCGGCAGTTGGCGCGGCCCATCGGCGACCGCTTGCCGTTTTCGGACTTTCTGGCCGAGGCGCGCTTTCCCTGGACGGTCGATGTTCCCGCGGGCGCGAGGCTCTCGGGCGGCACGGCGCTCCTGGTGCTGGCCGAGCCGTCGGCCTTTACCGCGCTCGAAGCCTACGGCGACGCCCTGGGGGCCTACCACGCGGTGCATCTGCCGCCGGCGCCGCTCTCGGGCTGGGACTCGTGGTACACGACGAAACCGCCGCGGACCGACCTCGGCGCGGAATACATCCTCGACGCGGCGGCGCGTCTTTCGGAGACCTTCGGCGAGTACGGGCTTTCCAGCATGCAACTCGACGAGGGGTGGCAGGACGCCTGGGGCGACTGGAACCCGCGGGACAACTTCCCGAACGGCATGGCGCCGATCGCCGCGGACATTCGGCGGCGGGGGCTGGTACCGGAACTGTGGCTGGCGCCTTTTTGCGCTATTGAGGAATCCCGCCTCTACCGCGAGCATGCCGACTGGTTTTTGCCCAAAGGACTCTACGGCCAGGTGCTCATGCCCGCCGATATGCACGCGCTGGACCCGGCCCGTGCCGAGGTGCGGGACTATGCGCAGGAACTCGCCGCGCGTCCGGCAAGCTGGGGCTTCGGCAGCCTGAAGTTGGATTTCGCCTATTACATGCTTCTTGCGGAGTATCCGCCCCATTTCGAGCGGACACCGGTGCGGCTCTATCGGGAGGCGCTGCGCGCCTTTCGGGAGCGGCTCGGCGACTCGGTCCACTTCATCAACATCTCCCAATGCGTTCCCAATTATGGTCTCGCCCAGGGCTTTCGCATCGGCCTGGACACCTGGCCCTGCTGGGACGGCGGGGAGGACTGCGCGCGCCTCGGCTACCCCGGCGGCGGGGGGATCTCGGCCCAGGGCATCAAGCCCGGGGTGCGCATGGCGGCGCGGCGCTATTGGATGAACGGGAGGGTGTGGTTCAACCACCAGGACCAGGTGTTCTTCAGGGATGTCAGCCAAGACGAGGCCACCGCCTTCCTGAGCGCGGCCGCGCTGTCGGGGGGGATGGTGTCGCTGGGCGAGGACGTGGCCAACCTGACGCCTTCGCAGGTGGACCGATTCCGCCGCATCCTGCCGCTCACCGGCCGCACCGCTCGGCCGCTCGATCTCTTCACGCGGGAGTTCGCCGAGGTCTGGCACGTGCCGCTCGGCGAAAGCGCGGTGCTCGGGCTGTTTCATTGGGGACACAACCGCGACCTCTCCCAGAACCCCTATCGGGACATGCCGGATGGCGTCGAGCGGAGGCATGCCATCGATCTTGGCGCGCTCGGATTTTCGGGCCCGGTGCTGGCCTTCGAGTTCTGGGGCGAGGAGTTTTTGGGCGAATTCGCCGGCGGATTGGAAATCGCCTTGATGCCGCACTCGGCCCGCGTGCTGAGGCTTCGCCCGCGTCCCGGCCATCCCGCAATCCTGGGAGACAACCGCCACATTCTGATGGGACCAGGGACGCTGGAGGACGAGACCTGGGATGCAAGCTCGCGCACGCTGCGCGTGCGCGTCCACACCACCCGCGATTTCGAGCATCGGCTCGCGGTATGGGTGCCGCCCGGCGCCGTTCCTCGCGCGGCGGCGCTCGCCGGTCATTTTGCGCCCACCCTGGAGCGGCTGGCCGAGACGGTGGTGCGGGCTCGCTTTATCGGCGCGGATACGGGCTGGCACGATTTTTCTCTTTCGTTCGAGTGACGCCGGGGAATAGTGCTTGCCCCTGGCGCGGATCTGGATCTAACATCCGGCGTCGGAACGCTGGAATTTTCAGCGCGGCCGTCTGTCCTCCAGGAGCAGCACCGGTGGAACATTTCATTCCTTCCACGGAAAACCTCATCACCAACGCCATCGGAATCGGGCTGGTGGTGAGTCTGGTCTTTTCCGAAAGCATGGGCCTCGCGGCCGGCGGCATGGTGGTGCCCGGCTACATCGCGCTCCACCTGCGCGATCCGATGCGGGTGGTGATGACCCTGCTGCTCGGCATCGCCACCTACTTCTTCGTGCGTCTCATCGCCCAGTTCACCATCTTGTTCGGCCGGCGCCGGACGGTGGTCATCATCCTGGTGGGCTTTTTGCTCGGCGCGTTCTTCCGCAGCCCGTTCATGAGCCTTTCGCTGGGTCAGCTCTCGCTCGATCTGGGCGCCATCGGCTTCATCATTCCGGGGTTGGTGGCCCTGTGGATCGATCGCCAGGGTCTGGTGGAAACGACGGCCACGCTGGTGACCTCGGGGGTTCTGGTCAAGCTCATCATGATCGTCATCTACGGCGGGGAGATGTTCGAATGGCTCTGATCTGGAGACCCGGCAAGGCCAGCCGCGGAGTCTTGATCCTCATCGCCACGCTGGCGGTGATGGGATACCTGCTGGTCGAGGGCTTTCCCCAAAAGGTCAAGAAGCCGCACTACAGCGAGAAGATGCGCGCCTCCCGACAGATGGAGAAGGGGATGGAGGCCATCCGGCAGGCGCGCCTGGCCATCTTCGGCCGCATCAACCCGGAGACCGATCCCGCCGGCACCGGGATGATCGGCGATCCGCTCACTCCGATCACGTCCAAGGCGGGCAAGCTCTCGGCCAAGCAGGCGGCGGCCAACCCCAACTTCGCGGCGCTCCTGGTGCAGTTCTACAAGAAGGCCGGGCTGAAGGAAGGCGACGTGGTGGCCTTGGCCTTCTCGGGGTCCTTTCCCTCGCTCAACCTGGCGGCCCTGGCGGCCGCGGAGACCCTCAAGCTCAAGCCGGTGCCCATCGTCTCCTTGTCGGCCTCGCAGTTCGGAGCCAACAACCCCGAGCTCACCTGGCTGGACATGGAGCGGATCCTGTTCGAGAAGGGCATCATCCGCTCGCGTTCGGTGGCCGTATCGCTCGGTGGCCATGAAGATCGCGGCAAGGGGTTGAGCCCGGAGGGCGTGCGCCTGTTGCGCGAGGCCATCCAGCGCAACCCGGGTGTCGAGTTCCTGGATCCGGCCACCCTGGGTTCGAGTATCGACTTGCGCATGAACGTCTACCAGGAAGCCGCGGGCGACAAACCCATCGCGGCCTATGTCAACATCGGCGGCGGTATCGGCAGCGTGGGCAGCCCCTTGGTCAAGCAGGCGTTCAAGCCGGGACTCAACATCTCGGTCCCCGAGGCCTCGAGCCTGGGCGACTCGGTGATGACCCGCATGGCGAAGAACGGCGTTCCGGTCATCCACCTCGTCTACATCGAGAAACTCGCCCGCCAGCACGGCATCCTCATCCACTCCGACCGGCGAGGCAAGGTAGGGGAGGGGAGGTTGTTTCTGGCCCAGGGATACAACATGGCGCTGGTGTGGGGCGTATTGCTGGGATTGTGCCTCTTGCTCTTCTTGTTATTGCGGCTGGATTTTCGCACGTACATGCTCCGCTTCGTCGGGATGCTTTCCCATCCTCGCAAGCGAAACGGCCAGGCTTCCCCTCCGTAGCGCCGGCAAAGCGAGGCGACACGCGGGCTTGAGGGCGCTGGCTCCTTGAGGCCCCGGCCTCGCGCGACATACACCTCACCCCCTGACCCCCTCTCCACAGTGGAGAGGGGGAAATGATGCGCATTCCTGAAAATAAGGGGGTGAGATAAATCTCCATCGCAAGATGAAGGGATTGCCTGCAATCCCTTCTTGATAGTGGCTCCAACCTTCGCCCGGCTGTTGTCAAGGGCGAGCGGAGCGAGTCGCGAAGCGACCGGAGGCCCTTGACAACATAAGCCGGGCGAAGGTTACACGCGGGCGCGAGGCCGCTGGATCCTTGCGGCCCCGGCCTCGCGCGAACAGGATCTCAGGCGCAGAGGGTCGAGTCGACGGCGGCAGGACGGCAAGCGCTCACAGGTGCTTGAGCAGAAACTGTGTCAGCAACTCCTCGTCGGTGGGCTCTTTTTTCTCGCCGCCTTCCGGAGCCGCCTGCTCTTCGGGTTTCACCGCGGGCAGATTGGGTTGAGTGCGCCGGTCGGATAGCGATTGGTTTCTGTCGGCCGACGCTTTCTTTGCCGTGAGCAGGATCGGCGCCGTCGCGGGCGGGGGCGTCTCGACCTTGACCTCGCCCATGTAGCCTTCCTGGATGGCGTACACCACGTCGCCGAAGATGACCGACTCGCCGCAGCGCTCCATTCCGAGCTGGCGCAACTGCTCGGCGGTCTTGACCTTTCCGATGAGTTTTCCCTGGTCCTCGCCGCTTTCGACTTTGACGAAACGCACCGCCTCGACCAGGTCCAGGGTCCGGCCGTCGGCCTTGATGGTGATGCGGTTGTTGTCGAGAGAAACCTTGTCCTGCTCGACCCAGGCGGTCAGCGTCTCCTGAGAGATGAAGAGATACCGCACCATGGGTGCTCATAACCTCCCATCACGATTGCAGAATATCACTGGCTCGGGGATGGGTCAATAAAGCGGGCGCGGGCGCGCTGGAGGTTGAGACCCAGCACCGGCCAGTTGCGGTAGGAGAGGCTGCGGCGCACGAAGCTCTCGATCGGTTCGTCCACCACCTGGCGTTTTCCCTTGGGAGCGGCGTGGCGCAGAAATGCGCCGTGCGATTTTCGGACCCAAATGCCCATGTGCACGATCGGGTCGAACACATCCGGCCGATCCGTCCTCACCACCGCCACGATGGTCCCGGTCGGGATACGTTCCGAAAGCGAAAGAACCTTCTCGATGGGGAGGACGGGAAGGCGAAATTCCCCCGCGGGAATATCGGCCAGCGACAGTCTCGGGGCATACTTGGGCCGCTTGCGGTTCTTCCATGTTTCCGCATCGAGGGCTTTTTCCATCCATTTCACTTGCTCGCCGGCGACCGATTCGGTGATGTCCTCGATGAAGCCTTCCTTCTGGTTGAGCGGCAGCCATTGGGACAGGGGAAAATGTTTTCGCCGCGGGTAGGCCACGAGACGGGACTGCTCCTGCAGGTCATCCAAGCGCTGGCCCAGAGCGGGATACAGCCGGCGAAGCCATCGGGGATGGGGCTGCGCCGAAGCCTTCTTCGCTTTCGGCGGCAGGTAGCGGATTCGCTGGAGGAGGGCCCAGGCCTCGTGTGCCTCGGAGGCCAGGGCCAGCGCCAGGCTCACCTCCACGAGCGAGAGGCAGTCGAAGCGGTCGAGCCGGCACAGAGGCTCGGGATCGACACCGTACCCTTCGCCGAGCGGCGAGAACTGGTACGGCAGGCCGACAAAGCGGCTGGAGATCTGCGCCAGCCGTTCGGCGGGGTCCGCCGCTTCCCGGGACTCGAACAAGATTTTCTCCAGTGCCTCGCGGGGGCACGGATCGGCCGCGAGCAGCGTAAGCCCAAGCAGGCTCGCCGGGACCAGGACGAACATGCGGCCATTGTACGCGGTAACGCCGCAAGGGCCAGTTTCCAGCGCGACGCGAAAAGATCATACGGGTGCGAACGCGCTGGCTCTGTGCGGCCCCGGGTTCGCGCGCAGAGGATGCATAAGAGCAGATGATCGAACGCGCGGCTGCTGGCGGCGAGTCCTCATAGTTGCTCGCCGCAAAGCCGGCTCCGCTACATAGAGGACTCGCCTGGCGCGCCGCGAAAGGGTCACAAGAAAAAGCGAGGATCATGGTTGTGTGAATGATTTCATCGCAAGATGAAGGGATTGCTTGCAATCCCTTCTTGATAGCGGTTCCAACCTTCGTCCGGCTGTTGTCAAGGGTGAGCGAAGCGAATCGCGAAGCGACCGAAGGCCCTTGACAACATAAGCCGGGCGAAGGTTACACGCGGGCGCGAGGGCGCTGGCCATGGCGGCTCCGTGCTTTGGCGCCGTATTGCGGCTGGATCTGGAGTGTGGCGCCCTGGCCTAGCGGCAGTCGGGGCACTTGTCGAAGTGCGTGCGCTCGACGCCGATCTGACTCGCGAAGGCGTTGAGCTGGAAGGTGGGCGCGAAGGGACGGCCGCAGGCGGCGCACTTCTTGAGCGGCAGCTTGCGGTGCCAGCGCACGATCTCGCGGATGCCGTTTTCTTCCTTCAGGCCGATGCAGTCGGTGGGGCACACGAACACGCAGGCCCCGCAGCCGATGCAGGCCTCGTTGGCCTCGCGATACGGCGTTTCCATCTCCTTGGTGGTCCCGCGCGAGGAGAAGGCGATGGCGTCGGCGCGCACGATCTCGCGGCACACCCGGGCGCACAGGCCGCACAGGATGCAGGCGTTGCCGGCCTTTTTTTCGAAGGGCGTGTCGGTGACGCCGTATTCGGCGGCGAGCTCCTTCACCCGCTGCGCCTCGGGCGCCTGGGCCAGGAGGAGCTGCAGGATCACCTTGCGCTGGGCGATGACCTTCTCGGTGTCGAGGAAAACCTCGATGCCCGGCTGGACCGGGTAGTTGCACGAGGTGGTGAGCTTGCGCCGCTTGCCCTTTCCCACCTCCACCAGGCACAGCCGGCAGGCGCCATAGGGACTGACCGCCTCGTGGTAGCACAGCGAAGGCACCTCGTAGCCCAGGCGGCGAAGCGCAAGGAGCAGGCTCTCGCCGACCACGCCCTGGTGTTCGTGACCGTTCACCCGGAAGGAGGTCGGTTTACCCATTTCGAGTTCGGACATGGCCTGGTCCTCCTATTCCACCCGGATGGCGTCGTAGCGGCACACGTCCCGGCACACGCCGCACTTGATGCATTTTTGCGGGTCGATGACGTGGACCTTCTTGGCCTCGCCGCTGATCGCGTTGGACGGACACTTGCGTTTGCACAGCAGGCAGCCGATGCACTTGTCGGGGATGACCGAGAAGGCGATGAGCCCCTTGCACACCCCGGCGCGGCATTTCTTCTCGATGATGTGCTCGCGGTACTCCTCGGGAAAGTACTTCATGGTCGAGCGCAACGGATTGGGGGCGGTCTGTCCCAGCGCGCACAGCGAAGCCTCGGCCACGGTGTCGCCGAGGGCCACCAGCCGATCCAGGTCCTCGGGCACGCCCTGGCCCTGGGTGATGCGCTCCAGCATGCCCGAAAGCTGTTTGAGCCCTTCGCGGCAGGAGACGCACTTGCCGCAGCTCTCGTCGGCGAGGAAGTTGACGAAGTAGCGGGCCACGTCCACCATGCAGGTTGATTCGTCCATGACGATCATGCCGCCCGAGCCCATCATGGAGCCGACCTCGGTGAGCTTGTCGAAGTCCACCGGCATGTCGAGCATGGCCTCGGGAATGCAGCCGCCGGACGGGCCGCCGGTCTGCACCGCCTTGAACTTCTTGCCGCCGGGAATGCCGCCGCCGATGTCGTAGATGATGTGGCGCAAGGTGGCGCCCATCGGAACCTCGACCAGGCCGGTGTTGTTCACTTTTCCGACCAGGGCGAAGATCTTGGTGCCCTTGCTCCCGCCCCAGGGGTTTTCGCTCACGTCGCCCGTGCCGATGGAGGTGAACCACTCGACACCCTTGTTGACGATCAGCGGAACATTGGCCCAGGTCTCGACGTTGTTGAGGTTGGTCGGCTTGTCGTAGAGCCCCTGGACCGCGGTGTGGATGTGCTTGGCCCGCGGCTCTCCCACCTGTCCCTCGATGGAGGCCATGAGCGCGGTGGACTCGCCGCACACGAAGGCGCCGCCGCCCTTGTTGATGCGGATGTCGAAGGAGAACCCGGTGCCGAGGATGTTCTCGCCGAGCAGGCCCGCGTCGCGCGCTTGCTGCAAGGCCAGCCCGAGCCGCTCGACCGCCAGCGGGTACTCGTTGCGCACGTAGATGTATCCCCGGGGCTGGCCCGGTTGGCCGATGGCGTAGGCGCCGATGACCATGCCCTCGATGACCAGGTGCGGGTTGCCCTCCATCACCGAGCGGTCCATGAAGGCGCCGGGGTCGCCCTCGTCGCCGTTGCAGATGATGTAGCGCACGCCGTCGGCGCTCGGGGCCTTGCGCACCGTCTCCCACTTGACCCCGGCCGGGAAGCCGCCGCCGCCGCGCCCGCGCAGGCCGCTCTTCTTGACCATCTCGACGAGCTCTTCGGGCTTGTGGGCGGTGAGCGCCTTGGCCAGCGCCGCGTAGCCGCCCAGCGCGATGTAGTCGTCGAGGCTGGTGGGATCGAGCAGGCCGTTCTGGGCCAGGATGAGGCGCATCTGGTTCTTGTAGAACGGCACCTCGTGCTCGTGGACGTAGGCCTTGCCCTCGGCGTCGCGATAGAGCAGGCGGTCGATGACCTCGCCCTTCTGGACGGTCTTCTCCAGGATCTCGGGGATGTCGTCGATCTTCACCCGCTGATAGAAGTACTCCTGCGGCCGGATGACCACCAGCGGGCCTCGCTCGCAGAAGCCGTGGCAGCCGGTGGAGCGCACCATCACCTCGCCGTCGAGCTTGCGCTCGGCCACCGCGTGGCGAAAGGCGTCGACCAGTTTCTTGGCGCCGTAGGCGCAGCATCCGGTTCCGGCGCACACCGCGATGATCTTCTGTTGGGGATTTCTCTGGGAGAGCAGTTTCTCGCGGTATGCCGAAAGCTCTTGGGGCTTTTGGAATTTGGCCATGGCTCAGCCCTTCTTCACTTCGGTGATCACCTTTTCCAGTTTCGCGGCGTTCATGTTGCCGTGGTACTCGCCGTCCAGGATGACCAGCGGTCCCAGGGCGCAGGCGCCCACGCAGTTGACCGTCTCCAGGGTGAGCTTGCGATCCGGCGTGGTCTCGCCGGCTTTCACGGAGAACTCGCGCTCCACCTGCTCGACCAGCCGCGGCGCCCCGCGCACATGGCAGGCGGTGCCCATGCACACGGTGCAGATGTGCTTGCCGCGGGGCTTGAGCGAAAAGGCCTTGAAGAAGGTGGCCAGCCCAAAGATGCGGGTGATGGGCACCGAGAGTTCCTTGGATACCTTCTCGAGCTCTTCCCGCGGGAGGTAGTTTTCTTCCTTCTGGATGTCCTGAAGGATGGCCAGCAGGTTGGCCGGATCGCGCCCGTGGCGCTCCAGGATGGCATTGAGCTTTGCGTCTTCCATGGCGGGCTCCTAGAAGAGGACCTGGCCGTCGCGCTCGAGCAGGCGCTGGTATTCCTCGCGCACGCGCTTCTCGATGCCGGCCACGGCGGCTTCGTCCAGGTGGCGGAAGCGGCCCTGGGGCGCGAAGTAGTCCTTGACCGGCCGGGGTTCGCGCACCGGGTGGGTGAAGCGCAGCCGGCCGTTCACCACCTCGTAGAGGGGGAACACCTGGCTGTCCACCGCCAGCCGCCCGATGGCCACCGCCAGCTCCGGGTTCATGCGCCAGCCGGTGGGGCAGGACGAGAACATGTGGATGTAGGCCGGCCCCTTGGCATCGGCCGCCTTGCGGATCTTGTCGGCCAGGTCGAACGGATAGCTCGGGCATGCCGTGGCCACGTACGGGATGCGATGGGCCGCGGCGATGAGCGGCATGTTTTTCTTCCAGGTCTGCTGTCCCGGCGAGAGCTTGCCGGCCGGGCTGGTGGTGGTCGAGGCGCCGAAGGGGGTGGCCGAACTGCGCTGGATGCCGGTGTTCATGTAGGCTTCGTTGTCGTAGCACACGTAGATCATGCGGTGGCCGCGTTCCAGCGCGCCCGAGAGCGCCTGCAAGCCGATGTCCGAGGTGCCGCCGTCGCCGCCCATCCCGACCACGGTGACGCGGCGCTTCGGGGTGCGGCCCTTCTCCATCAAAATATTCAGCCCGACCTCGATGCCGCTGGCCACCGCGGCGGCGTTTTCGAAGGCCACGTGCATCCAGGGGATGCCCCAGGCGGTGTCGGGATACGACGACGAGATGATCTCCATGCAGCCGGTGGCCGAGGCCACCATGGTGTTTCGGCCGAGGAGTTGGTGCACCATGCGGACCGCCAGTACCTCGCCGCATCCCTGGCAGGCGCGGTGTCCGGAGACGAAGCGGTTTTCCCGCGGGAACAGCCGAGAGGCGAAAACGTTGAGCGCTTCCATGGGTTACTCCCGAAGCCCCACGAACGAGGGCGGCGGCACCTGGCCGGTCTTGCGGACCAGAAGCAACGTGTCGAACATGCGCTCGAAGTCCGCGATGGCCACGTCGCGGCCGCCCAGCCCGGCGATGAACTCGACCAGGCGCGGCTGCTGCGGCTTGCGGTAGAAGGCGGCCTTCAGCTCCGAGGCCACCGGGCCCGGCGGCCCGCCGAAGCTCACCGCCCGATCGATGACGCCGATGGTCTGCACCGCTCCCACGGCGCGGTAGAGATCCTCGAAGGGGAACGGCCGCCACAGGCGGATGCGCATCAGGCCGACCTTCTGGCCCTTCTCGCGCCGCGAATCCACCACGGTCATGGCGGTTTCGGACAGCGAGCCCATGGTGCACAGCAGCACCTCGGCGTCCTCGGCGCGGTAAGTCTCGACCGGATGGTAGTGGCGACCGAAGTACTTGCCGAAGCCGTCCAGCGTCTCCACGATGGGCTGGTAGGCGTCGACCAGCAGCTTGTGCTGCACGAACTTGGCCTCGGTGTAGATGTCGGGGATGCCCACCGGCCCGATGGAGGCCGGGCGGTCCACGTCGAGTTTCAAGAGCGGCTCGAACGGCGGCAGGAAGCCGCGCACCGTTTCGTGATCCGGCATCAGGATGGGCTCGATCATGTGCGAGACGATGAACCCGTCGAAGTGCACCATCACCGGCAGCGACACCCGGCGATCCTCGGCCAGGCGGAAGGCCCAGATGGTGAGGTCCACCGCTTCCTGGCCGTTCTCGGCGAAGATCTGCACCCAACCCACGTCGCGATCGCTCATCACGTCGCTGTGGTCGTTCCAGATGCTGATGGGGCCGGAGAGCGCCCGGTTGGCCACCGACATGACGATGGGCAGGCGCAGGGCCGAGGCGATGAACAGGATCTCGTGCATCAGGGCCAGGCCCTGGGCGCTGGTGGCGGTGTAGGTGCGCGCGCCCACCGCCGACGTGCCGCAGCACACCGACATGGCCGAGTGCTCGCTCTCCACCGGCACGAAGGCCGCGCGCAATTCGCCGTTGGCCACCATGTCGGCCAGGTGTTCCACGATGTGGGTCTGCGGGGTGATGGGATAGGCGGCGACGACATCGGCGTCGCAGCGGCCCACCGCCTCGGCGATGGCGATGGAGCTTTCCATTCCGATGCGTTCTTCCATGGCCTACTCCTCCTCCGCCACCATGCGGATGCAGGCGGTGGGGCACTCGTGGACGCAGATGCCGCAGCCCTTGCAGTACTCCAGGTCGGCCGAGGGAAAGTCCTTGTCCGGGGAGAACAGGATGCAGCCCTCGGGGCAAAACATCTGGCACACCCCGCAGCGAATGCAGCGCTTGTGGTCCCATTCCGGGCGGCTGCTGCGCCAGTCGCCGGTCCGGTTGTGGCGAGCGCTGCCGGCCTCGGTCACCGCGCAGCCCACCGCCAGCTCGCTCCACCTGGGTTTGGCCGTCTGTTGCCGGGTCAAGGTATACCTCCTCGCAAGCGGGATCAGGCCGCGTCCGTGATATGGCACTCGCGCATGGCGCGCCGGAAGGCCTTGATGTTGCGTTCGGCGATCCGGCCGAAGCGCCCCTTGAGCTCTTGTTCCAGTCGTTCGACCGTGACCAGCGGCTGCGCCGCCAGAGCCGCGCCCAGCATGGTTGTGTTGGTGATCACCCGGCCGATCTCCTCGCGCGCGATTCGGTTGGCATCCACGGTGACCAGGCGGGCCTTGATGCCGGTTTCCTTGCGGATGGTGGCGGGGTCCTTGCTGGAGTTGATCACCACCGTCCCGCCCGGCTGCAGTCCCGCGTCCACCTTCACCAGGCGCAGGAGCGACGGGTCGAGCACGATCACCAGGTTGGGCTCCTGGATGGCGGTGCGGTTGCGGATGGGCGAATCGGAGATGCGGGCGTAGGCGATGACCGGGGCGCCCCGGCGCTCGGGCCCGAAGGACGGGAACGCCTGCGCGCTCTTGCCGCCGGCGATGGCCGAGAGTGCCAGGAGTTCGGCCGAGGTCACCGCGCCCTGGCCGCCGCGGCCGTGGAACCGGATCTCGTACATGGACACACCTCCCGTGGCCGTCAGCGAACGGCCCAAGGTTCGCGCGCTTCATAGCGCCGGGATAGCTTGGAGTCAAGCGAAAGCGGCAGGCGGTTGGTCAGGTCGGTGATGTTCCTGGATGCAAAAGACCGTGCGCTCTCATTCGAACCTGGAAGTCCCCTGAGCCTTCTGCCAGTTCATCGGAAGAGACGGCTCAGAACGACCCGTTGACGATGATGCACACCGGCAAAAAGCCCCCCTGGCGGATGATGTTGACCAGGCCGATCTGGAGGCCGTGCATGCTGCCGGCGTAGTTCACCAGGCCGAACTGGACCCCCTCCGCGCGCTCGGCGATGTTCACCATCCCGGTCTGCAGGCCGGTCATGGTCTTGCCCACCCAGTTCACTCCGCCTCCCTGCCAGCCGAGGAAGTCGCCCTGGTCCAGGCCCACCAGCGACCACTGCACGCCCTTGAATCCGCCCGCTTCGACGTGCGCCACCAGGCCGATGTCGAGGCCGGTCATGCCCTGGTTGCGGCCGTAGAGCAGGCTGAAGCGAAAGCCGGTGATGGTGTCGGACGGCGGGTAGATCTGGATCGGAGTGATGAGCGAGATCTGGATGGGATGGTCCGCGGCATTGGCCTGCGCGGACAGGGCGACGGCGAATAGGAAAGACGCGACCCAGAGACATTGTCGCATGTTTGCCTCCTGTCCCATATCATGCGCGGCCGGCGGTCAGCCGCGGCCGGCCTTTTCGAAGCGGATGGGCCAGCGGCCCACCTCTTCGTCGTCGATGGTGAGCACGATCTGGTAGTGGCCGGGCCGCAGGATCTCGAGTTTTTCCCAGGCCAGGATCTGGGAGACCTTGCCGTGGGGCCCGAAGTCCATGTAGCCGTCGAGGTCGAGCAGCGAGTCGTCCTCCTTGTCGACCACCGACATGTTGAAGCTCACCCGGCCGCGGGCGTTCTTGCTGGAGAGGGTGACGCAGCTCTCCATGTGGTCCAGGCTGGCCGGAAAGGCCTTGAAGTAGTACACCTGCCGCGCCGCCTTCTTGGCGTAGCACATGCCGCGGCCGTCGAAGCCCACCTTTTCGGAGGTGACGAACCGCACCACCTGGAAGTTCTTGGCCCGGTCGGCTTGCACGGTGGATGCGGGCAGCAACAGCGCCGCCGCGCCCAGCAGGATCACCGATGTCGCCCTCATCGTCGCGCTCCCTCCTCCACCCCCTCGCAAGCCCCAAGGATGCGTCAAGGCGGTCCGCTTTTCAAGCAGCACGGGCGGCGAATTTCCCTGTCGCCGGCTCGACCGCCGGAATCCCCGGCCGGCCCTCATGCCGTCGGTCCATCCTGCTTTGCCGCGGGGGCGCACCATCGTCTCCGTGAGCACCCGAAACGAGCCCACCTCGGTCCTGGCCTCGATCCAATGGATGAGGTCGGCCTTCAGACTGGCGTGCCCGGAGTGCCGCCTTTCAGGCACATGGGAGATGGTGTTGACTGCCATGCAATAGTTTTCATAATGGTCACATGGAGATCCCACGAAGTCAAAAGGCAACAATCGGATGAAAGTTGCAAGCCACCCATGAACCCCGGCGATCCCGCGAAGGTCTACCTGTGCGCGAAGTGCGGCCGGACCTCGGAATCAGCCGGCGACTGCCCGGAGCACCCCGATGAGCCGCTGCTCGACACCACCGACCGGCAGGTGCGCTTCTTTCTGATGCACCTCGACGACCAGGCCCGGAACAGGACCTACGGGTTCTGGATCACCGCGGGCATGGTGGTCGGGGCGGTAGCCGGGATCGCTTTGGCGGTGCTCGGCAACCGGTATATCGAGGAGGACTCGTTTCCCACCAGCCGGGCGCTAATCATCGGCGGCATCGCCGGCGCCTCGCTGGGCACCGCCGTCGCCAGGTGGCGCTTTGTGCCCCGCTTCGCCTCCTACACCAAGCCGCTCGAGAACGTGGGTGTCAAGGTCTGACCCCAGCGCCCGAAGTCCCAGGCTCCTCGTGTGTCGGCGAACACTGGTGACGACCGATTCGAATCATATGAAATCTCAGAGATTTTCAACTCGGCGGCCTTGCGGTGATGTCAATTCTTTTGTGTCAGAAGGAGAGGGGACCATACGCCTTGGCTCACGTTTTCTTGGGTAAAAACCGCAAATAGAATTCTCTCCATGCTGGTGCGGTCCGAGAAGACTCCCATCGGCCG